>Ga0180437_10000772_pt1 | contig 58774 bp, 55 predicted proteins | sample SS_ome_4_FD_132410 | JGI IMG/M metagenome (GOLD analysis project Ga0180437, IMG submission 132410) | Hypersaline lake sediment archaeal communities from the Salton Sea, California, USA - SS_3_D_1 metaG | ecosystem: Environmental > Aquatic > Non-marine Saline and Alkaline > Hypersaline >...
CTACTCCAATATGTAGTGATAGCATCAACACCATAATCGGGATCAGAAGTATCTGTACCGAATTGCTCACAATAATACTGCCAAAATAAACATGACGAATAACTAATCGTTGTTAGATCAGATTTATGATTTTCCGATAAATATCCTTGAGACTGCCTAACAAAGCTACTTCCTGCCTCAGTTCCATCAGCATGATCAAGCCAATCGGAAAGCTTATCTTGAATCATACGAGCTTGACCTTCCCTTACCCATTTACTAGCGGGTGTACCTGTGTGAGCATATTGGCATATATGAAATAGTTCGTGCCCCGCTACCTTTAAGGGTTCATGATCCGCCGGAAATCCTTGAGTAATATAGTCAGGATAAACTCCTGTTTTAAAATTACTTTCTCGATCAGGACAACAAGCCCAACCATTATATTCACCAACCGTATTTTCTACTGTCACTTCGATGGGAGGCTCATCTGCATCTAACATTGGATCTGGAAAATTCCAAGATCCAACTAAAATACTATATGCGTCCTCTAATACTTCAGCATAATCTTCGACTTCAGCTTGAGTTACGAAATTTGTATCCCAAGTATCCACCCGAAAATTACCTAAACTTGAATCAACAGTAGGCCCTGGAGCATTTGTAGATAATCCTTTAAAATTATTAGTTTCAGCTTGGATGTTTAAGTTTAGACTGTTAATCAAGAGTATTACAATAAAGCTAACTAAAACAATTGATCTTAAATTTTTAATTAAGATTGAAATAGATACATTTTGAATTCTATATACCATTTTCCCTCACAAAAAATTTGGTATAAATCTTGATTTGTTTACTGAGAATATAAATTTTTGGTTAGATCATTTATTGAGAAGTTCTCAAATCGAAATTTCAAATTCTTGGTTTTTAGTAAAGACAAGTTATACCGATTTTATTTACTAAAAAATATTATTTTAATTAGAAAATAATGATTGATTATATTCTTAGAACGGCTGAATTAAATGAAATAGAAAATTTATTAAAAATTGTATTCCAAGCATTTAACCGACCAATCCCTGCAGATATAAAGGATCAAGAAAAGTTGCTAATTGACTTAATTAGGAATGAGATGGCTCATTTTGTTATACTTCTGCTTGATAATAGAATTTGTGGATTAGGAGGAGCATTCTTTTTTGAAAAAGTTTGTAGTTTTGGTTATATGGCTGTTTTAAAGGAATATCGCAATAGGGGAATTGGAACTAAGATATTTAGCAGTTTGATGGAATATGCTAAGCATAAAAATTGTGAAACATTTACTTTATACGCCTCAAAATTAGGTGAACCAATATACAAGAAATTTGGTTTCCAAGCTCGATTTTATGAAACTATGTATAATTTACCTAAAGAGTTAAACATGGATACTTTAATCCCAAAAAAAATTCGAATGGGTGATAAATTGCCTAAATGGGCCATCAATCTTGATATAAAGGCTGTTGGATTTGATCGTTCTAAATATTTGAACATTGTAATAAAGCACGGTTCTACTCTTTTATTAATCGAAAATGAAGGTTACGCCTTGATTTCAGGAGCAAGGATTGGTCCATTAATTGCTAAAAATCTAGAAACTGCCCGAATTCTTATTAGAGAAAGTGTTTTATATGATGCGGATCATATTATTATCCCAAAACATTCAAAATTACCAATTGAATTGTTTAACGTTATTGAATTAACTGTAAAAGCAGAGAATAAAAATCGAATGATGATCAAAGGTAAAAAGCTTCAGAGAAATTTGGAATACTTTTATGCTTTAGGAACATATGCCAAGGGTTAATATGACATAAAGAAGCTTATAACAAATATAATTATATGATTTAAAATATAAAATAGAGTGAGAATGTTAATCGTGTTTTCTTTATAACTATTCTTGAACTTTTTATTTTGAATTATAAAAAATAAAAACAATAATTTTATGGAAGTATCCTCAATTAAAACAAAAGGATTCATTAAATATCAAATAAATTTATTTGCAACAAATTTAAAGAGACAAAAAAAATATGATTTCGGACGTTATTGTTGAAGATAAAGAACGAGCGTTTCTATTTTGTAATGAGGCAATTGTGCGCGGAGCTCTTGAATCCGATGTAAAAGTTGTCGCTTTTTATCCAGGATCACCTGTTTCTGAGATATTGGACACTTTTTTTCAAATTTCTGAAAAATTTGGTATAAAAATGGAGGTCGCTACCAACGAGAAGGTTGCTTTAGAGATTGTAGCAGGTGCATCAATGGGTGGTCAAAGATCACTTACTGCGATGAAGAGTGTAGGATTAAATGTTGCTTCAGATACTTTTTTTAGTTTAGGATATACCGGTATTAACAAAGGTTGTGTTTTAATATTTGCAGATGATCCCTTTTGTCATTCATCTCAGAGTGAAGAAGATGGTCGGTTTTTTGCTGAAAATTCGTATATTCCTATGTTAGAACCAACTGATCCCGTTGAAGCAAAAGCAATGGTTAAGAAAGCTTTTGATCTTTCTGAAGAATACCACACTCTAATTCTAATCAGAACAACAACTCGAATCAACCATCAATCAACTATAGTGCCTTTAGAACCATTGAATCGTTCTGATTTTAAACCCCAAAGTTTTCGATCATTTAATAAAAAATATTCTACTGTCGGCGTGAGGGCTCGAGAATTAAAACTTGAAATGCTTAAAAGAAGAGAAAAGATACGAGATGATTTTGAAAATTCTGAATTTAATAACGTGATTGAAGGTACATCAAAAATAGGGATAATAACTTCAGGAGTCTCTTACAATTATGTATTAGAAGTCAAGAATAAACTAAAAATAAACCCTCCAATCTTAAAGCTTGGAACTACATATCCTTTACCCGAAAAGTTAATCCAAAATTTTATTAAGGAATTAAAAGCGGTCATTATTATTGAGGAATTATCACCTTATCTTGAACGAAATGTGAAAACTTTTGCCAAAGATGTTAATCCAGAATTAAAGATATATGGTAAACAATCAGAACATTTTAGTGAAGCTTTTGAATATAATGTTCCAATTGTATATAACGCCTTAAGAGATATATTTCAGATTGAAATGGGTAAAGACTATAATACAATTCTAAAAAATGCAAACCAGTTAAAATCTATATTACCCACAAGAATCCCTGTGTTTTGTCCAGGGTGTCCTCATCGAGTCACGTTTTGGGCGTTTCAAAATGCTATTGGGGGAAAATCGAGTAACATCGCATTTATCAACGATATTGGTTGTTATTCTATGCTTTTACTTAATAAAGAAATCTATTCAAAATTACATCCAGATGATTTATTACTTGCAATGGGTGCTACTTTAGGAACTGGTAGTGGAATATCATTAGCTTCTGAGGAAAAAGTAATCTCTATAATAGGTGATAGTACTTTTTTTCACGCTGGGCTCCCAGGGATAGTAAATATATGTAATAACAATGAGAATATACTGGTTATAATACTTGATAATTCGGTTACAGCTATGACTGGTCAACAACCAAATCCAGGAACAGGATACGGGCCAGGAAACGCTCCTAAAAACAAAATAAAAATTGAAGAAGTATTAAATGGAATAGGGTTTAATAATATTTTCATAAATGATTGTTTTGATGCCAAAAATGCTATTACATCCTTTAAAAAGGCAATTAGCCAATCAGGTCCGACTGTGATCATATCACGCGGACCATGTGCTCTTTGGAACGATAGAAATAAACGCAAAAGAGGAGAAAAGATACAACCTTACTTTGTAGATCAGCAAATTTGTCGAAAATGCCATACTTGTATGCGAGATTTCTATTGTCCTGCAATTAGTATGGAAGACAAGGAAACAGAATATGTTGATGAGAATGGAAAACAATGGAGAGGGTTTTCTTCTCATATTTCCTCAGAATTATGTGATGGCTGCGGAGCTTGCTCAATTCTATGTCCATACACAAATCATGAAGCGCGCTCAGGAAAGGACGTCATTAGAATTTTAAATAAGCCACGGGAGGTGCGTCATGACTTATAATATAATGACATGTGGAGTGGGAGGCCAAGGATTGATGCTTCTTTCCAATATTATAGGATTAGCTTGCGCTGAAAATAACTTAAATATAAGAACTGCAGAAACACATGGCTTAGCACAACGTTCTGGCTCTATCTATACTCACATTCGTATAGGAGATGATTCAATTTCACCACTCATACCCTACGGTGAAGCAGATGCCCTATTAGGTATGGAAGCTATTGAAACACTTAGATATATAGAATTTTTAAAACCAAATGGGATTATAATACTTAATAATTATATATGGCATCCAGTTCAAAGCACATATGAGAGAGTAAAAAACCCTCAGGGTAAATATATAAATATCGAATCAATTATTAATAAATTAAATAAATATAGCAACCATTTATTTCTTATAAATGCACTGGATATTGCGATTGAGGCAGGAAATTCATTAACTACTAATGTTGTATTATTAGGAGCTCTTATACATACTCAAGACTTTCCTTTATCATTTAACCAGCTCGAAGAGACTTTACCTCTGGTAGTCCCAAAAAATGTACTTGAGGTAAATAAAAAAGCACTTTTTTTGGGTTATAAATCAATTGAATAAAGAAGATTCAATTCTTACTTTATTTTTCAAAGATTTTTTTTAATTTCTAATATAATTTTATCTGTATGACTATAAAAAAAACTGAAAGAGATGTTGTGGATTATACCGACTCTCCAATCACAATTGGGGGTTTAAAACATGATTTTGAAAACCTAAAAATTACATCCGGTTCAGTGATAATAATGCATAGTTCGTTGAGTAAAATTGGTTGGGTGGTTGGAGGGGCTATAGCAGTGATTAAAGCCATGGTCGACATTTTAACACCTGAGGGTACCTTAATTATGCCAACATTTAGTGGAGATAATTCGGAACCCTCTTACTGGCAAAATCCGCCGGTACCCCAAAAATGGTGGGAAATTGTTAGAAAAAATATGCCTGCTTACCACCCTGATATAACACCAACTCGTGGTTTAGGTATAATTCCGGAAGTATTCCGAAAATGGCCTAAGGTTATTCGAAGTGGGCATCCCAGTTTATCTTTTTCCGCATGGGGGAAACATGCTAAATATATCACTAAAAACCATCATATAGGTGTAGATTTAGGAGAAGATTCTCCTCTTTCCCGTATTTATTCTTTAAATGGCAAAATAATATTAATAGGAGTGACTCATGAAAATAATACTTCTTTGCACCTTGCTGAATATCGAAGTGATTTTCCAAATAAGGAATATCGCTTGGCAGGAGCAGCTATCCAGGGAAAGCAAGGAAGAAGGTGGATTGAATGGGAAGAACTAAACATAAATAGTGATGATTTTGAAAAATTAGGCACCGATTTTGAGGAAAACTATAATATTCAAAAAGGTAAAGTTGGTTTGGCTGATACAAGAGTTATACTCCAAAGAGAAATTGTTGATTTTGCAGAAGAATGGTTAAAGAAAAACCGAGGTAATTAATTTAGCTTTCCTTCACGTATCTTTTAATTATTCCAACTCCTTAAATTTAAGCGCAATATCTTTCCAATTATAAACTCTTATCACATTATTTTCACAAATGAAATGTTGATTCCAAGGTTGATCGTATAGCAAGAGAGTTCTTCCTTTTAGATTTTTTATGGATTCTGCTAAATTAGGATTATCATCAATATAGATATCATAATTTTCTCTTAATTTGATATCGGAAGGATAATGATGTAATAATATAACCTCCTTATAATGAACCTTATGCAGAATGTTATGATCTCTTAGTTTCTTCACAATTTCATTTTGATATTCTGGTAATCTAGCTGAAACAATTGATACTTGATGACTTTTGTTTAACTTTTTTAAAATATCAGGAGCATCAGGATCAATAAAAGGAACATTACCTGTGTTGGCATAAATCTCAAAAAAGATTTTAAATGCTGTTTCCTCATCTATGTTCCATTCTTTAAAAAAATCCCAGGATGTCACATCTTTTTTCTGATAATGCGTCCCATAGCGTTTATTAAAAATTTTGCAGTATTCAATTATGATATCAAGAAGAACTCCATCTATATCTACAGCAACTTTCATAATGAGTAAAGGTCAATTAAATTAATTATATTTTCCAATAAAATGTTAATAAATTATTTCATTAAAACTGATTGAAATTTGTTTTATGTTAGTTGACTGAAATAATAAATAATTATTATATTGTTCAATAATATTTTAATAACATCATTTTTGTTCAGAAATATTGTATAAACTGAAACTAAATTAATAATTAAGTGAAAAAAAGTGAAAAAAAATACAATAAGATTTATAAAGCTACAATTCTATTTATTTAGTAACAAAGTTCCCATTATTTTCCCATTCTAAAAAATGAAGGTGATGTAAGGAAGTAAAAATAACATAATAGTTACTAGCTAAGAAAAGTTATCGCTCAAGTTATCCTAAAATACGACCCTATTAAAATTTCTAAATACTATTTCTTTTTTTCCTCCACTTATAAATAATCTTAGAAATTTTAATCAAATTTTATTTTAGATACTAAAATCCTTTTAAATTTCTCTAACTACTGTTTTTATAACAATTCTTTATTATTTTCTTAGATAAAATCATACTCCCTAAAGATAAAGTTACTATTATCCATAAGAAATTATAACCTGAGATGATTGGATTACATTCATTATTATCGTAAATTTGGTTATTGTTCCCTAAATCATTGATATCTCCGCCTGTGTTTTCACAAAAAGTATTCTGAAAAATAATATTGTTCTCTGAATTGCTATCTATATAGATGGCATAATTATTATTATTTGAAACAGTATTTCCCGAAATGGTATTATTATCAGAATAGGCAAGTCTTATTCCTGTATAACCATTTAAAACATTATTTCCCGTTACTGATATATGAGATGATTGCCATAAACTGATTCCAACTTCATTATTGGAAAAGTCACAATTACTAATTGATATATTTTGACATTGTGATATAAATATTCCTCCAGCACTCCATGCACCCTCTGAATTTTCTAGGGTACAATCTCTAATAATTAAATATCTATCAGTGTTTTTGATTTCAATAGCACTACCTACCCCTGCAAAAATCTCTGCTTCTATTTCATAGCTTTCAATCACATGCGCTGTAAACCATGATAACCCATCCGTTCCATCACCAGAACAAAAAGTATCTAGAGCAACATTTCCATCAATAGAGATGGGTGAATGTGTTGCAGATAGTTTTAGGACTGATACGTTTGTAAGCGGTATATTTTCTTGAGGTTGTGATAATAGAGACATATATAGAATTATAGTTAGGAAGAGATATATTGAAAATAAATTAATTGACTTTCTAAAAACAGCTGTTTCTTTTTCAAGATTTAATATATTAAATTTCATTAAATTACCCAATTGAAAAATGATGGATAATTTAACCAATGTCAAAATATAAACATAACCATATAAAATTTAGAGAATGTATTACTAAAATTCTTTAAAGCTTTTTTCATAAATTGTAAGGATGACTATAATTCAAAAAAGTTCAAAAAAGATAAAAGGAATCTTATCCGATTTAGATGGAACAATCTACTTTAAGGGAAAACCAATTCCAGGATCTATAGAGACTATTTTATCTTTAAATGAGAAAGGAGTAAAATTATTATTTTTTACAAACACAGATAGTAAATCACCAGACACTATTCTAAAAAACTTATACAATTATGGATTTAATGTCAAAAAAGAGGAGTTATTTACTCCAATTATTGCATTAAAGGAATTTTTATCTAAGAAACCTGCAAGCACTTTATTTTTAGTCACAACAGAAGAGGTTAAGGAGGAATTTAAAAAATTTTCGATAATAAAAGAATTTGAAAATTCTAAAATTCCAGATTATGTTATTATTGGAGACTTTCATGATAAATGGGATGTAAATCAACTAAATCATGCTTTTAAATATGTAATGAAAGGAGCTAAACTGTTGGGAACACAAGGGAACAGATATTATTTGGATAAAAAAGCTGAACCTGTTTTAGACACGGGTTCCTTCGTTAAAATGGTTGCCAATGCTGCCAACGTCGAACCACTAATCTTTGGGAAACCCTCGAGGGAATACTTTTTACAAGCTTTAATAAAAATTAATCTTAAAGCTGAAGAAGTGATTGTTATTGGAGATGATATTGAATCTGATATTCAAGGTGCGATAAACGCAGGTTTAAGGGGTGTTTTGGTTAGAACAGGTAAAGGGAAGTTTATAGATCTAGACGGATTGAGCATTAAACCATTTAAGATTATAGAATCATTTAATCAAATATTTAAGATTTTAAATTAAATCTCAATTGAGTTATCATATAAAAGAATAAACTTAACGAATATAGCTTTGAGATTTTTCTTCAAATGAGTTAACATATTCATTATCTCTAAAACTTTGATAAGTATCCTTTATTTCATCTAAATTAACTGTAACAAGAGTGTGTTGATGATGGGATTTTTCAAAAAGATTTAATTCAGATTGGTTTAATGGATTATTTGGATGGATTACAATATATTCCTTACATTTAATACAAGCTCGTGCTCGCATAATTTTAACCTCTATAACGAGTTCTAATTTCCAAATATGATATGGAATAAATAGTATTTCAAATTATCTCTTATTTTGTAAAGATGTTCGTGATGATGCTACATATCAATGTAATTTTGAATCAAACTATTTCTATTTTATTTCTTATGATTTCTTCGTCTAAGTCGCATATTTCTTTTAAACAAATGCTACAGATTTTATCTTCACTTTTTCCAATTGCGTCAATAAGTCCATTGAGAGATTGATACTTTAAGCTGTCTGCGCCTATGTATTTTCTCATTTCTTCGTTAAAGTTATCGAAGTTTTTAATTTTTGCTTCAAGCGCGATAAAAATATCCCGATTAGATAGACTATCATTTAGATCACAATTCTTTATAAGAGGTGGACAGCTGATCCTTACATGGATTAATTTGGAACCTACATTTCTTAACATTTCTATTATCTTTTTCATAGTAATTCCACTAACGATAGAGTCATCCACCAAAACAATATCTTTATCATAAGTTATAGCTTTTATAGGATTCAATTTCTCATTAAAGTCTTTTTTCAGTTGCCATAAATAACGATTTTTCATCAATCCTTCCGCATAGGTTATTTTGGATTTCCAAGAATATCCCATAGCAGCACTTCTTCCAGAATCAGGGACAGGTACTACAATAGTGTTTTCCGATGGTACATCATCACCTATCGCTAAATTAATTCCTAAGTTATAGCGAACTTTTCCTACAGAAATACCATCAATTATAGAATCAGGACGAGCAAAATAGATGTATTCATAACTACAGATACCATGTTTTAGATGAGGAATAATCTGTTCTCTTTTTAGACTTTCAGTAGGATTAACATAAACAATTTCTCCCGGTTTGACATCATCAATTACTTTTGCTCCAATCACATCAAGAGCACATGACTCAGAAGCAAAAACATAAAATTGCTTATCTTCCCTTTCTAAGCTTCCAAAGCACAAAGGTTTATAGCCAATTGAATCCCTAATAGCAAAAATGTCGCCTTTTTTTGTTAAAACTACGATACAATATGCCCCTCTAACAACTTTCATCATGTCCTTTAAAGCATCAAATATATGATTTGTTAAATCATAAAATGCTGCTATTAGAGAAGCAAGTAATTCAATATCTGATATTCCAGTTAGTACTCTTCCCATCTTTTCTAACTTAATCTGAATTTCTGTAGGATTTGTTATTCTTCCATTTAATGCTATTGAAAATTCTATTTTATTAGATTTATATAGATAGGGCTGAGCATTCTCTTCATTAGAACAATATGGATTCCCATAGCATACATGACCAATTCCAACATTTCCGATAAAATTACGTAATGTTTTTGGAGATAAGACTTTAGAAACAAGACCTTTCCCTTTGTATGTATCAATAGGACCTTCACAAGAACTTATAGATATACCAGAATAGAGTTGCCCTCGATGCTGAAGCGCCATTAAACCAGAATAGATCAAACCTGCTACTGAATAACTAAAATCTTTACTTACAATTCCAAATACTCCACAATAGTCTCGAATCTTACTACCAATATTGCACATTAAATACTCTCTTTACTTATATATCCATCATATTAGGAAGTGTTGAATCATATAATGACTTCATTTTGCTTAAATCCAATTTTATATCTTTACTTTGAAAGCCAGAGATAATTAATTCTGGTGAATCTATTATAGTTCCCAGTTGCTTTACATAAACTCCAAACTTTTCAGCAAGATTCATAATCTCATCATGATCTGCGGGCTTTATTTCTATTATGAATCTACCTACAGATTCACTGAACAGCAACTCGTCATCTTTAAGTCTGTTTGAGTTATAATCTTTTATGTTTAATCTAGCACCCAGATTATGTTTAAAACACATTTCTGCGATCGTTATTACAAAGCCTCCTTTATCCACGTCATGATTCGATTTAATATAATTGTTCCTATAGAGTTCAAATATATAATCCCATCTTTTTTTTATCTCTCGCTCATTAACTTTTGGGGGGATGCCTCCTTCCATATCGTAAATTACAGAGTGGTATTCTGAGCCTCCTAGTTCCGCATACGTCTCACCAATGATCAGAATTTCATTTCCTTCTTCTTTAAAAGGAAGTGTTATGATGTTTTCTTGACCAATAATAAGTCCAACAATCATAATAACAGGTGTTGCTTTTATCGCTGTTTTTTTAACCTCGTCTTCATTATAAAATGAAACATTTCCCCCAACAATCGGTATTCTTAAATCTCGACAAAAATCATTCATTCCATCGATAGATTTAGAAAAATACCAAAATGACTCTGGAATCTCTGGATTTCCAAAATTACAGCAATTTACCATAGCTATAGGTTTTGCACCATGGGAGATAATATTTCCACATTGCTCGACTAATCCTCCTTTAGAACCCTCATATGGATCCAAGAAACAATGTTTTGAATTAACCCCTACGCTCGCAGCTATGAATTTATTTGTTCCTATTATTCTTAACACTCCAGAATCTCCTTCACCACATTTTATTACTGATCTTACCCCTACTTCATGATCATATTGGCGATACACCCATTCTTTGCTGCAAATATTTTCAGAAGCAATTAATTTGTAAATGATCTCATCTAATGATAAAATCCTTTTTGGGATTTTTTCAAGCAATAACTTATCTAAATATTTTGGTCGTTTTTCTTCTCTTTTGAACGTAGGAGACTCAGAAAGGGCTTTTGAAGGTATGCTAACAACCAATGTATCTCCATCATATACTTTTAATACTTTTGAACCGTCTGTTCTCCCAATCACGGCAAAACTCATCTCATATTTCCTAAAAACATCAAGAACCGTCTCTAATCCTTCAGGTTTAACAATAAAAGCCATTCGTTCTTGTGATTCTGAAAGCATTATTTCATAAGAATTCATTCCAGGTTCCCTTGTTATAACTTTTCTTAGATCTACATCAGCACCTGTATCACCACTACCAGTCAACTCGCTTGTGGCACAGGTCAATCCACCACCACCCAAATCTTTTAAACCTCTTACATAACCCGTTTTGACAGCTTCTAACGTAGCTTCTATTATCATTTTTTTAATAAATGGATCCCCAATCTGTACTGCAGGTCTATCTGCCTCAGACATTTCTGTTAATGTACGAGATGCAAAAGTAACCCCATGTATTCCATCTCTACCAGTAGAACCTCCCATCAATATAACGTAATCTCCAGGATTATATGCTTTACTAGGAGCATGTTGGAAATCCTCTTTCGTTCCTAAACCAATGCAGGCTACATTGACTAAACAATTGCTTTCAAAACTATCATCGAATTCCACTTCTCCACCAATTGTAGGGATGCCTGTGCAATTGCCATAATCAGCAATACCTTTAACTACATATTTAAATAACCATTGTGAATGAGAATTATCTTTTAGGCAACCAAATCGTAAGGGGTCTAATAAAGCAATAGGTCTAACTCCCATACATAATATATCTCTTATTATTCCACCTATACCAGTAGCGGCCCCATGATAAGGCTCGATTGCAGAGGGGTGATTATGGGATTCTATTCTAAATGCTAGTACATATCCATCACCAATATCAATAACCCCAGCGTCTTGACCAGGACCAGCCAATACATAATCATAATTTTTTTCTGCATCCTCAAAAAGTTTTAACTTCGGGCGGGAGGATTTATATGAGCAATGTTCACTCCACATTACATCAAACATGCCTAATTCTGTGACGTTTGGCTCTTTTTTTAATAATTCTTTTACAGCTTCAAATTCATCCTTGGTCATTTCTATATTTATATCCTCTCCATTAAGTTTTACTTTAGTCATTATGAAGTCCTCCGTTTTATAAATTCTACCATTGAATCAAAAAACAATTTACCATGTTCCGTATTATTAGGGCTTAATATTGGTTCTGAAGCTCTTTCTGGATGTGGCATTAATCCTATACAATTTCGTTCTAAATTACAGATTCCTGCAATATTGTCCATTGAACCATTGGGATTCGCAATTGCTGTTATATTACCTTTCTCATTAGAATATTTAAAGACAATCTGATTGTTTTCCTCAAGCTCCTTTAGATTATCCGTAAAATAACGACCCTCTCCATGAGCAATTGGAATATCTAATATCATATTTCTTTCCATTTTGTTAGTGAAAGCAGTATTATTATTTTCGACTTTAAGATTCACCCATTTGCATACAAACTTTAAGGAATCGTTTCTCAATAAGGCACCAGGAAGAAATTGTGATTCTGTCAGAATTTGAAAACCATTACAAATACCTAGAATAGGACGTCCATCTTTCAACATAACTCTTGCCTCATCAATAGCTGGGCTATGCGCTGCAATTATTCCAGCACGTAAATAATCCCCAAATGTAAATCCTCCTGGTAAAATGACTCCATCGTATTTGGATTCCTTGAAATGATTGTGCCATACTAAATCAGTTTCTATACCTATTACATTTTTCAGTACATGTATGGCATCCAAATCACAATTAGCTCCCGGAAATTGAATAACTGCTATTTTAACACTCATATTTCCTCAATTTCCCTTTTTTAAATTTAAAATCTTGAAATTTTGGGTGACTGGATTAAAAATGCGTAATTTATTTAATAAATCTTCAATAATTCGTCTTGCGGCATCCTCATTTTCTGCTTCTAAATTAAACCTAAGATACTGACCAGAACGAACGTTGGATACCATTTTATAACCTTTTTTGGCGAGTAAATCCCTTCTTATTGTTTCTCCAACGGGATCTCTAGCCATTTCTTTGTTTTGAATTATAACTTCTATGTTAAAATCTCTCATAATATTCTAAAAAAAGGTGTGTATTAATTTTAATAATTCTTATTAATTAATAAATAATTCTTATCGACAAATATGAGTTTAAAGGCTATATTTTTTGCTAAAAAAAGTAGATTTTATGATTGAAATAATCAAAGAGGAGCATAAGCGAAACTAACAAAAACTAAAAGGAAAAGCGACAAAAAGCTTAGCAGAAAACTATATTTACCTAGTCTTGGTAGTTTCTCATCAGGAACTCTATTCTCATTTCTCTTTTTCGAAGTCAAGTCAATAACTAACGCAATAAAACCTGCGATAAATAAACCAAATGATAAAGTCATTAATATAAAATTGAACATAATAAACAAATTACACTTAAATGTTATTTAAATCTTTCTCAAGAATTATAAAAATTCAGTCCTCTTTAAATTTTCAATTATTCTTTGATGTACATCAGAAACTTCTGCCTTAAATTCTTCACCAGTAATCTTTTCATAACTTCTCATGTACCTTTTTGCGAGTTCAATTTTAATGTCAGAGGAAATTGGAGGAATCGGTTGATCGGGTTTAATATTAGGAAATATTTCTGGATATGTTTCCATTAACCAACCTCTAAATATTTCTTTATCTAAAATTTCTGGTTCAATCCCCTTAGAAAAATTTTCATCATAGCTATCGAGTATCCAAAATCTTGAAGAATCTTGAGTATGAATCTCGTCAATAACATAAAGCTCACTGTTTTTTATTCCAAATTCGTATTTAGTATCAACTAAAATTAGTCCATTTTTCTGGCAAAAATCTTGGCCAAATTTAAATAACTTAAAAGCAGTCTCTTCCATTTTTTCATAGATATCTTTATCTACTAAATTTTCCTTGATAATTTGGTCTTTAGAAATATAAATATCATGTCCACTTTCTGCTTTTGTGGAAGGTGTAAGAAGAATATCGTCTAGTTTTTGATTTTTAATTAATCCTTTTGGTAAAGTAATTCCTGAAGTTGTTTTACCTTGCTGATAATCTCTCCAAGCTGATCCTGTTATATATGCTCTTACAACCATTTCAATAGGGATTAATTCGCATTGTTGTACAATAGCAACGTTAGGATCTGGAATGCTTATAATATGATTTTTAGCTAAATGTTTAGTTTTATCGAACCAAAATGATGAGACTTGATTTAATAGTTGTCCTTTAAAAGGAATGGTTGTTATTACACGGTCAAAAGCAGATAGTCGGTCTGTGGCAATAATTATTCTAAAATCATTATTAATATAATTATCTCTTACTTTTCCTTTATATAACTTACCTAAACCTGTAAAATTTGTTTCAATTAGGGTTTTATCTAATTGATTTTTGATAATCTCATCAATATTTTCTGGAACCATGGTTATTATAAAAACTAACTCGCATAAAAACTCTTTTTATATAATTTATATAGTTATTATTTAACCAATAATAGCATAATCTCTTTCAGGAGCTACTTTTTATAAAAAGATCCATCATTAAATTCTTGTGATGAATATTTTTGTCTATTCTTATTCATTTTAAGCTGAAATATATGAGTTAAATCCATTTTTAAGCTATTAATCAAACTAATTAAATAAATAAAGACATCAGCGATTTCATCAGAGATTTTTTCTTTTAAAATTTGATCCTTTAATATATCATTAACGGAATAATCTTTAAAAAGAAAGATTTCTAATAATTCACCAGCTTCTACGGATAACGCTTGAGCTAGGTTATTTGGGGTATGATAATTTAACCAGTTTCTCTCTTGGACAAACTCATTAACTTCTTTTTTAAAAAATGAAATTGTTTTCTCAGAATCATTTTGATCCGAAGTCATAAGAACGAGTTATTTGAGTTTTTAGTTAATATTAGGTAATTATTACTTGATGCTTGTAATAAATTCAGTTATTAACTGATTAATTACATCTTTACGTTGAGCAGGAGCAAAATGACCCGCCATATCGATAATTTCAAGTCTTGAATTCTTTATTTTTTTATGCATCTCTTCTGACATCTGTTCTGGTGCAAAATTATCTAATCTTCCCCCTATAATCAATGTTGGACATTTGATTCCTGATGGATCATATTCTTTAATTTCATTTACCATACTAAAAATTTGTTCTTCGATAAGCATTTGAAGTTTATCCTTAGTTATTTTCATTCCATTAATATAATCGGCTAAAGATGTAAGGATGTATGGAATAATTCGATCAAGAATATCCTCTATTGCTTTAGCAGCTACTTCTAAAAAGTTCATGCGTATAAAGTAAGGTAAAAGATTGTAAAAGATATTTCTTATAACATTGTCAATCATTATATAACCAGAATTTAATAAAATTAAATATTTTATATTCTCGGGATGTTTGATACAAATTAATTGCGCAATCATTCCACCAACGAGCGAATGCCCAATAATACCATACTTTTCATCTATATTTAAAAAATTGAGCAAATCTTCTAAATCTCTAATAATATCATACCTCAAATTTTTTGAAAGGTTTAATTCCTTTGGATGTTCACTTCTTCCATGTCCTAAAGCATCAAATGCAATTATTCTATATTTTTCCTTTAGAACTTGAATCTGCCCCTTAAAAAATGATGCAGATGATGCAAAACCATGCAATAAAATAATTATTCCTTCTGTTTGATCCTTTCGATCGCCGTTGATATCTTCATAATAAAGGTTATAACCTTCTTGATTCTTAAAGAAGGGCATGGTTATTTGATTATATTTTTGAATTATGATTTTTAAAATAAGGGTTTCCAAAAATAGTTTTCGGTAATGAAAGAAATTCAACCAATTAGTCTAGTTTTGAAAAGTTTTAATAGTTAATTTAGCGGATCATTTAATTTAATGAATTTTTTTCAATTCTCCTAAATAAAGTTCAAAATATATATTATTAGAAATTGAAATTTATATGTTTGATTTGATTAGGAAAACAAAATTAATGAGAAAAAAAATTAAAATTAGTTAAAAAAATACTATAGATCTTTTGTTATACGTTTCTTTTCGTTAGTTTCTAATACTGTGGAAAAAAATATGCGAGACAGTTTTTTATAAATCTTTACATTCTCTTTATTTGGAATTTTTTCATCAATAAATCTTACCATTTGATTAATAGCATCAGAAATATTATTATAATTTCCACACCCGTGAAAACCTAATATGGCTGCACCCAGTGCTGCACCATCCTTATTTTCTGGCAAAAGAACTTTTTTGCTAATAACATCAGCAAATATTTGTGCCCAGAAGCTACTATTCATAGCCCCACCATCTGATTTTAATTCCTCATTTTTTATCCCACCAAAACCTTCAATCAAAGTTAAATACATTTGAGCAGATAAAGCAGCACTCTCCATAATTGCTCGAGCAAAGTGAGTTCTATTATGATGCCATCCTAAACCATGAATAGTCCCCTTTCGAAAGATATAAAGAGGGATGAATAATAATCCATTACTCCCAGGAGGGGCTAGTTCAGCTTCTTTAGTGAGCATATTATATACATTGAGATTCTTTTCTTCACATTCTTTTAATAATAATTGAGAGAAATTCTTTGCATACGTTTGAAACATGGTTCCTGTTCCGGGCATAACCCCCTCTAATACCCACTTTCCTTTAATTACATGCGGGTAAGTAAAAATGGGGATATCTCCAACTACTCTTTTGGGTTCTTCAATAACATAATCCACGAAAGTTCCTGTTCCAGTGGTTACTTTTGACTTTCCTTTTTCAATTACACCCATTCCCAAAGCTGCACATTGTTGATCTCCTCCACCTAAAACAATTGGAGTATTAGACTTTAATCCAAGATCAGCAGCAGCACCAGTTGACAATTCCCCTATAATTTCGCCGGGATTATGTAGTTCAGGCCATAATTTTAAGGGCAATTCAAAAGCTTCTGCAAGTTTTTCATCCCAACGTAGGGTTTCCAGATTTAAAATGCCAAATATGCCGTTTGTAGGGTCTGTTACATACTTATCACATAATTTCATATAAATATATGAATCTGGACAAATTATTTTAGAAGCCTTACTAAATAATTCTGGTTTGTTGGCTTTCAACCATAATAACTTAGGAAGTGAGTTTCTCCATACTAATTCATCTTTAAACCCTTTAGCATCTGTTAATTCACGTTCGTCCATCCAAGTTAGTGCTGGATGAAGAATTTCGTCATTTTTATCTAAAATTGTGACTGTTCCACGTGCGAAAGCTGCTGAAATTCCAATTACATCCTCTGAATTAAATTTTCCACTTTTTACGACCCGACTACAAGTATTTTTTATTGCTGCCCACCAAATTTGTGGATCTTGCTCTGAAATACCAACTGGTTGCTTAGGGATTTGATACTCTTCATAAGCTTTTACAATTTCTTTTCCAGTAGTATCAAAGATTATTGTTCTCGCTCCAGTGGTACCTACATCAAACACACATATTAAATCATTCATTTAATCACACTTTAAAGACTTTTAATTAATAATTCAGATATATCAAATATTTTAATCTTTTCCTTATCTTCATTAGTGATCCCATAATTCAATCCTAATTCACACAATGGACATGCTGAAATAATATTATTCGTTTTTGTTTCCTTTAACTCTTTAATCCTATTTTGAGCTTCTCGAATAGCTAATTCTCTATCAGCCCAATGAGCTGTACCACTCCACCCACAACAGTGTACTTCTTCCTTGTTATACATAGGTTCAAAAATCTCTAAATTAGGAATTGAATTAAGAACTTCTCTTATTGAATTATTATCTTTTAAGTTTCTTGCAATAAGACAAGGATCGTGAATTGTTAATTTTGAAATACCGATATTTTTAGTAGGATTGATTTTTCCTTCTTTTAATAGGTTAGCGATATATTCAACAATATGGACAACTTTAACATCGAGTTCAACATCTACATTGTTATATCGCTTTATTAATGTTAAAACACATCCAGGACAATCAGATACTACTAATTTCGCTCCAGTGTTTTCTATAAGTTCCTTATTCTTCTGGGCAAAATTCTTAGCAGTTTCTAGGTCCCTGATGTTGAAGGCAGGTCCACCACAACATATTTTTTGGTCTAAATTTGTTGAAAATTTCACTCCAGCTTTTTTTAGGATTTCTATATTCGCTTTAACTACACTGGGAAATTTCATCATTTCACATCCAATATAATAATATACTTCATCACTACCGTCAGTTTCAATGTTTTCTATTCCCTTTTCCTTATATGTTTCAAAAATATTATACTCTTCTATAGTATTTGAAGAGTTTAGTTTATCAATTTGTTCCTTACAGTAATCAGGCATTAATCCCTTTTTATTAAGGTCATCTCGTACAGTTTCTAATAAGGATACTACTGAAAAATCGAATGGACACCAGATTTTACAATTTTCCTCGTTAGTGCATTTATACATTAAATTGATAAATTCTTTATTCTCCGATTTTGAGGGGTCAATTTTACCCATAGTTAAATAATATCCTATCTTCGATTTGTAAGCGGGACTCATTGATTCCTTTTGAGATGCTTGAAGAGTTCCGCAATCAAAACGGCACATATTTGGGCATAAAGCGCAATTAATTAGATTAGTAACATCAGCTTTGCGTTCCTCCTGTGGATAATAATTCTTTTTGACAAGACGTAACCCATTAAGCACTTTCCTTTTTACATCCTTTTCTGCTTTGTTCAAATCTTCCATAAACCATTTATATTTATCTAAAAATTCCTGCATTTAACGATCCCCTCCTTTCCAGCTACTTTCAAATACTTTACCTGGATTGAATATATTATTTGGATCTAGAATCTTTTTAACATCTCTTAATATTTCCATACTCTTACCCCACTCATTATCCATCCATTTTGATCGATTTATACCAATGCCGTGATGATGAGCGATTGAACCCCCTGACTCTAATACTGCCTTTATAGTAGTATTCCAAATTTTTTTATAAAATTCAAAATTAGAGATTTCTTCCATCTCGACACCACCAAATGAAAAGTAAATTCCTACTCCATTAGGATAAAAATGAGAGACATGTGCTGTAAATAAAACAATTCCTTTAACTGCTTTAACTTCTTCTAAAACATGGTAATACATTCGGGCAGCATTCTCCCAAGATACTGCTACTTCAATAGTGTCAATCGTTAAATTATATTGTGGGCTTGAACTAGTTTCAGTTACTTTAAATCGGGTTTCAAACCAATGTTTTACCGGTTCTTCTCCACAGTCTACTCCAGAAACCTTTTCACATTTCTCTCTAGTAATCTTTTCTTCTATCTTGACAAGTAAATCGTTCCCTTCACATACAAAGACTACCATTACCTTTCCAGCAGCACTTTCAATATGGGGAAAATGTCGTTTAGTTTCATCTTTATCATAGATTCTAATTACTGCGGGATATACTTGTTCTCGTAAAATAATTCTAACTGCTTCTAATGAATCTTCAAAAGTTGGAAAAGCATAAGACATTAAAAGCCGTTTTTCAGGATAAGGCCAGATTCTTAATGTTGCTTTTGTGACGATACCTAAAGTCCCTTCATTGCCAACAAATAATTTATTCAATTGTGGACCAGTAGCATTTCTGATTATAGGTTTAAAGTTAATAATCTCTCCTTGTGGTAAGATTACTTCCATCCCCAAAACTATATCCTCTATTTTCCCATATTTAGTCGAAAATTGTCCAGCTGCTTTATGGGCTATCCATCCTCCTACTGAGGATGTATATAATGATTGAGGGATATGACCAGATGTATAACCTTGGGCATTTAGAAATCGTTCAAGATTCATGCCATTTATCCCAGCTTCAACGGTAATCGTTAAATCCTTATCATTTAATTCTAATATCTTATTGAACTTCTTCATATCTACAATTATTCCTCCCTGAATCGGAATTGCTCCACCAACAACTCCAGATCCTTCTCCATACGGGACTACGGGAATTTTTTCTTTATTTGCCAGCTTAAGAATTTGGCAAATTTGATCTTTGGTTTCAGGCCAAGCTATGAAATCTGCTAATCCTGCGATCTTTCCTTCTAAAGTCCAATTATGCCCTATTAGAGTGGCATCTTTAGAATATGCTAATAAGTCAATTGAACTGTCTGAAAAATTAGATTCTCCAAGTATATTGAGCAATCTTGATTTGACCTTATCTTTATCTTTAATTTTTACCTTATTTTCCTTATATATCAGTTCAAAATCTTTCAAATCCATAAATATCAATTTTGAAATTAATTCGATTAAATAGCTTAATGAAAAATATTACTTTAAAATTACTTCTTTTAAATTAAGTTTTAACTAAAAAGAGAAAAATTATCTTATTGTCTCGCCAGTTATTCGATCCACTTTAAAATGCCTAAATTCAGCTTTTTTGATAAAAGATTCTTTTTCCTTTAATATAGTTTCTAAAACCTCAGGTGGAAAAAGATATTGAGATAATTTAAAAATCATTTCTTTAGTTTCAATACAATTATATAATTTTAAAATTTCGAGAGAATAAATGAGTTCGGAAATGAGGTCATAATTCATATCCGCCGTAAATTCTAAAATTTCAAGATTTCTGTAAATTCTTGATATAACGCTCTCTAATAAATCATAATCTTTTAGTTTTTCTAAAGTATTTCGCATATAATTACAAAATAAAATATAATATGTTGCTTCTGAAGTTATAAAGCCATCTCTATATTGCTTGATCCCATCGGGAGTAACCCTTGTATCTAATTCTTCGATTATTGCGTTAATATTACGCTCAACGTTGCTTGAATTCAAAATATTATAAATCTTTAAAATGATAACCAATTGGGATGTTTCTAATCTTTTCAAATAATTAGGTTCGAAGAATTTATTAGGTGTTTCAATTAATTGTTTGATTTTAGCTTCTGGAAGCCATAATTTCATAAAATGAGTAGCTTTTAGGAAATAATAAATGCCATCTGTCGCTTCCATTAATGGAGCTTCAAATTCATCTATTCCTTCTTCATATAGTTCTAATAGAAAATTTTTTGCTTTATTACGATCAATTCTCACATTTAATTCCTTTGCTAAATATAATCCACAATAATAAAGATCTGGATTTTTTAAGGTGACTAAAGGTATAGTAACTAACCATTCTTCTTCGTTAGATGTAAGATAATCCATTATAGTAGAAAAATCAAAACTATTTACTAAATTAAAGAAACCAATTATCCGATAAATTAAGTAGGTTAATTGTAATTTCTCTTTTGGCTTTTCTATAAGTTCAAAATTTTCGATCTTTGATTTATTGTTATTTAACTTTTCTGTAATTTTATTTTTAATTAATAGATATTTTCTTAAATTTTCTTCTTTATCTGGATATTTACTATATAAATTCTTTAAATTTGTTAATTCCATTATGAATTCTATTGGCAGAATACCTTTTGATCTCCAGCTTAACATTAAATCCGTAATATTGGGATCGATGATATAATTAACAAATTTTTCCATAAAAATTTCATTTACAATGTAACTAAACTTTTGGGTGTAAGAGTCATAAATAGAAAGATATGATGGAGGATTCTCCTCCAAAGAATATAGAAAAGGATCTGAAAATTGATTTTTAATATATTCTTTATCAAATCCTAAATTAATAAACTCATTTGTAATTAGGCGCCCCAGTTTTATTAATTCAACTTGTAATTCTTCTTGATTACTAACCTTAGTTTTAATATTATTAGTAATTAAATTTCGGAAATAATTTTCAATAGCACTATAAAATAAATCTACATCTTCTAAGTATAAGCTTATAATATTGAAAATTCCTTGATAAATCATTATACTAAATTTTAAGTCGTAATTTACTGATTTAAATATAAAAAATTACTCTACTCTATGAAATATATATAAGTAAAAAAATTAATATTTTATGATTTCACATAATAATTCTACGATTTTTATTAATAACTTGCTTTTAATAAAAATAAAGTTAACAACATTTAATTAAATAATACTAATATCCCATAATTGGAAAAAGGAACGGAAATAGATTTAATAAAAATAAATAATTAGAGTTCTTATATTTATTAATTAAGTATTAATTTTCTATTCATACCTATTTAAATTTGGAGATTTTTATGACAAGTAATATTTTTGGAACGTCTGGGATAAGACGGGTTTTTCAGAATTATTCAGATAAATCTGAAGGATTCACACCTCAAATGGCAGTAGAGGTAGGTTTAGCATTAGGTAGTTATTTGCGAGGAGGGACAGTGGTAATTGGAAAGGATATTAGAACTTCTGCTCTTCCCATAGAACACGGTTTAATATCTGGTTTGGTAAGTTGTGGTACTAACGTAAAGTCTTTAGGAATAGTAACTACCCCTACATTAGCTATGTCGCTTCGTTTCTTGAAAGCTGATGCAGGATGTATGATAACCGCGAGTCATAATACTCCTGAATATATTGGTTTAAAATTGTGGAACACTTCAGGTGTGGGTTTTTCTCCAGAACAAGAAGAAGAGATTGAGAGAATTTATAACGAAAAAGATTTTGTTAAAACAGAATGGGATGGCGTTGGCAAGTTATCGATTATAAATGACATTAATGATGTCCATATCTCCGAAATTATAGAAAAAGTAAATCTTGATGGAAGTAAATTACATATAATTATAGATCCAGGTAATGGAACCGGTTGTGATATCGTTCCAAAATTGTTAAGCGCTTATCGTATTGATCACTTCACATCTATTAATGCAAATATGTCTGGGAATTTTCCAGGGCGTCTATCAGAACCAAGTAAAGAAAATCTAGAGCAAATTTCTAAATTTTTAAGAATATCAACTCAAGAAGAAATTGGTATTGCCTTGGATGGCGATGCGGATAGAGTAATATTTCTTGATGAAGATGGAGAGATTGTTGATCCTATTCGGTTAATGACCTTATTAGCGAAATTTCATATCAAAGAATATAAAGGACAATATCCAAAGGACAATATGAAGATTGCCACTCCAATTAATTCCTCAAGTTTAATAGAAAATGTTTTAGAACCTTTGGGGTGTCAAGTAATACGGACTGAAGTCGGAGATATCAAAGTTGCTATTGCTTTAAAAGAACAAGGGGGATTTTTGGGGGGAGAAACTTCTGGAACATATATTTGGCCTGAATTTCACTATGGTCCTGATTCAATAGTAACCATAGCTAAAGTATTAAATGTGATATTAACCACCAACAAAAGTTTGAAAGAATTACTTAAAGATATACCGAATTACCCATATTTTGCGGATAAATTTAAGTTAAAGAAAGATATCCCTTTTACTTCTGAAACTAATGAATTAATAATTAAAGAAATGAATGAATTTTTTGATTCTATAGGTAAAAAGTTAAAAAATGTTAATATGATGGATGGATGCCGTTTTGATTATGAAGATGGCTGGCTTCTCATTCGAAGATCTGGAACGAGTCCATTCTTAAGAATATCAGGGGAATCTAATAAAACTATGGACGATTCTATTGAAATGAATAGACTAACAAAGGAAAGAATGCAAACCTTAGATTTAATTTAGAAATTCTCTCTTTTCATATATTACTAACTTTTTTTAGAAATTTGGGTTCATCCGGATTTAAACCATTTACGCGAGCAATCTCTAAAGTTAATAATTGAATTGCAAGGATCATCACTAAAGGTTGAAGGTCAAGTGAGGTATCTGGAACCTGTAACCCGATATCAAAGGGAAGATCACGTATATTTTCATCTAAGGATTCATATATCGCAAGGATAGTTGCTTTTCTCTCCTTTATTCGCTCAAGTAAATTCAATAGTTTATTTTTTCTACTGTCTCTTTCTTGAGGAATTATTGCTATTATACAAGTATCCGAATCTGCAAGGGTTATAGGCCCGTGAGGAAATTCCGCTGTTGAATAAGCTTGCCCAAAAATACGTGCACCTTCCTTTAGTTTTAGAGAGCCCTCCATTGCTGTAGCGTAATCCGGTCCACTGCCAAGTATGAAACAAAATTTAACAAATTTGAAATGATATGAAGAATCTATTACTTTTTTATGTAGGATGGGTAAAATGGAATGAATTTTATCTGGTATGCTTCTTAATTCACCCCATAATGAATTATATTCTTCACTTGTAATTGATTTATTTAAATGAGAGATTTCTAATGATAACATTGATAGTACAGTTAACTGGGCAACATATGTTTTTGTTGCTAGCACAGAGATCTCTTCTCCGCACCCTAAACCAATAACAAAATCTGTAACTTTTGAGAGATTAGAATTCGTATTATTTGTAATAGCAATAGTTAAACATCCCAGATCTTTTGCAATCTCGATCGAATCAATTGTATCCCTGGTCTCTCCACTTTGAGAAATCCCAATAACACAATCATCCTTTTTTAAAATAGGTTTGATCAAATATTGAAATTCCATTGAAAACTCTGTATACGTAGGAATTTTCGTAATCCTATTAAACAAATAGTTCATCGCAAAACCAGCATGATATGAACTACCAGCACCGATTAAATAAATGTGCCTAATTCCTGATTTTTTAATTATCTGTGCAATTTTTTGTATTTCATTTTTCTGTTCAATAACTTTCTTCAATATTAAGGGAATTTCATAAATTTCTTTTTCAGTATATTTTCCTAATATAGCTTTATCTTTTGATTTATTCATATTATATCATAGAAAATTTGGAGTCTCAGTTTTTAAAAATCCTAAGAAGCTTAGTTATTTCTTATTGCGTTCAACAAATTAAAATATTTAACCAATTAACGTAATAATCTTAAAATAAATATCATTCTTTTTTAATTTAATTGCATTAAAATTACGAGAATATTTGCAGAATAATTTGAGTCTTTCGTAAAATAATAAAGAAAAGTGATAAATAGCTATGTGTGGAATATTTGGATTAATAACAAATCAAGAGATAGAGATTGGAAAAATAATTCTTGAAGGGATTAAACGCTTAGAATATAGAGGGTATGATTCATGTGGAATTGTAGCTCAGCATAATTCTAAATTGTATGTAAAGAAAGATGCGGGTAAAATTAATGAAATTCATAAAAGACTCAAATTAGATGAATTTCCTTTTGGTGCTAAATTAGGTTTAGCACATACACGGTGGGCTACTCACGGACCTCCGACTAAGATCAATAGTCATCCCCATCTTGATTGTAATGAGAAGATAGCGGTGATGCATAACGGTATTCTCGAAAATTTTTTTGAGTTAAAAGAAGAGTTGGAAAGAAAGGGGCATATATTCAGATCTGAAACAGATACAGAAATATTTCCTCATTTGATTGAAGAGTATATGAAAACCGGAATAGACTTTAAATTTGCTGTTAGTGAGGCAATGAAGCGTTGTAAAGGTGCTTATGGTTTAGCAATCTGTCATGCTGAATATCCTGATCAAATAATTGTTGTTAGAAAAGAATCTCCTCTTGTTATTGGATTGGAAGAAGGGAAAACCACTTATTGTGCTTCAGATATCCCCGCATTTTTGCCTTATACTCGTGAATGCTATATATTGGATGACAATGAGATGGCAGTTTTAGCAGCAGGATATGTTGATTTTTATGATATTGATAATTTAACAAATCCAAAAGAAAAAGAGAAGCAAATTATTCAATGGAGTATTGATGCTGCGGAAAAGGGCGGTTATAAACATTTTATGTTAAAAGAAATTTATGAAGAACCGTCTGCAATGCGGAGGACATTAAAGATTTCAAAAGAATCTTTACAAATATTTGCTCGAATTCTTTGGGGGGCAAAAAATATTTATATCACTGCAGCAGGTACTTCGTATTATGCCTGTTTAGCTGGTAAATTTATAATTACTAAATTTTTACATAAATACATTGAAGCAATTGAATGTTCTGAATTTCAAACTCAATTAGGTGAGGCTCTCCAAGAAAATTCTGTAATAATTGCTGTATCTCAATCAGGAGAAACTGTAGATACGATTGAGGCAATAAGATGGGCTAAAGAAAAGTTAAAGAACAATGTTAAAATTTTATGTATAACAAATGTTGTAGGGTCTTCATTAACGCGTTATTCTGATTACGTCATTGTAACTCAAGCAGGTCCTGAAATTGGAGTTGCAGCAACAAAAACATATTGTACTCAAGTCCTAACCCTAGCATTAATCGGTTTAGAGATCGCTAAATTTAGAAAAATATTAACTAAGGAAGAGATTGATAATTATTATCACGCGTTAAATTCAACTCCAGATATTATTGAAACCTTTTTACAAGAAAATATTGATTTAATAAAGGATATCGTTAAAAATCTTGACAAAAGTCATAATTTTTTCTACTTAGCTCGAGGTATTTCCATTGCTACGGCAAGAGAAGGGGGTCTGAAATTAAAAGAGGTAGCATGTCGATTTATTGAGGGTTATTCCGCAGCCCACGCAAAACATGGACCTATATCTTTAGTTAGAGAAGGTTTTCCAATAATCTTTATCGCTCCACCTGACGAAACTTATGAAAGATTATTGGGGAATGTAATGGAATTTAAGGCAAGAGGTGGTATGATAATCTCGGTTGTTGTTGAAGATGATAGGTTAATAACGGGATTTAGCCACCGAACAATACGAATCCCTCAACCGAGTGATAAATACTTCAGTTTATTTAGCCCGATAACCTTTATTCCTGCTTTACAATTACTATCCTATTATGCTGCACTTAAGAACGGACTTGATCCCGATCAACCATTAAATTTAGCAAAGACAGTTACTGTACATTAAGTTTTCATTATTGTCTTTTAACCTCAAATATATGAGCTTTCCAGGCATCTAATTCTATATATAATCCAAAATTTTTCAAATCTTCACCCTTATAGATATAATCTTTATCATTCAATAGATCGTTGAATTTCCAGTTAAAAGAACCATAATCAATATTGTTAATCTTAATATGTGCTTTTGATTTCACCAAGCTATAATTTACTACAGTAATTAGATGTATACTATCTAAGATCCATTGATATGCTATTATATTTTGATAAGTTGTATCATGGGATATTATGGGAGTTACGGTACATAAAACCCATTTAGCATTATTATATTTTTTTCCTGGAATGATTTGTAATAGCTTATTATAAAATTCGATTAATTCTATATCTTCCTCTTCAGTAGGAATTCGTTTTAATTGGACAGGTAATTTAACTTGATGGCCATGAGTTTGCCCTTCAAAAATTAATCTTGCCCCCGGAAGAGTAAGTATTATAATAGCTGCTGCTTTAGAAGCTTCTTTTCCAAATATATTAACTGCTCTCTCCTCATCATGATTTTCTATAAATCTTACTAATTTCGATTGATATTGCCAATCAGCGCTAAGATGATCAACAACTGCCTGAGCATTTTCATTAGCAAGGCGATCATAAAGTGTTTTATCATAACAATAATCGAACCCTTGTTTTATAAGAGTTGATTCAAGATCCCAATAAACCTCAGCAATAAATTTAAAATTTGGGTATTTTTCTCTAACATTTTGAATGATTTCTTCCCAATATTCCTTTTCCAATGGACTTCCAGCTTTATCACCCCAGGTTGTTGAAAATACATCATTAATCATTAACATTGCCATATCACATCTTACTCCATCACACTGCTGAGCTATTGAGAGTAAAGTATTAATTGCTTTTGAACGGGCTTCCTCAGCAAAAGCATTAATTTGTATGGTATCGGTCCATGGAGGAAAATTAGGATCTCTACCATAAGCATATATCGTTTTACCTAAAGAGAAATAATCATATGGCTTTTTCATAAGATCGTCCAAGGTTCCTTTGATAAAAACATCAGATTTTTCGAGTGTCCATAAATGATCAACTGAAACATGATTAGGAACAAAATCTAAGATTAAGAAAATTCCTCGCGCTTCTAGCTCCTTTCGAAAAGAAGATAATGCTTCCGGACCACCTATTTGTTTACTCACATGATAATAATATACTGAATATGGAGATCCTACAATATCATCAGTATTATAGTACCGTAAAGCTTTCTTATATTCTTTTTGTAATGCTTCATTCTCAATAGCGATATCTCTACTTTTTGGACTTCTTTCCCACACTCCCATTAACCAAACTGCATCAAATACGCTAAATTCCTCGTCAATCAATTCAACTGGAATATTAGCTAAGGTTATTTTATGACCGTATATTTCTGTAAGGGTATTCAACCAAGGTAATGTGTTAATTTCATATATTTTGGGATGGTTAGGCCATTCTATTCTACTTCTTGACATTTTCTACAACTAAACTTGAACTGTATTTCCTAATAATAATTATAAAATATCTCTCCTCATTTAAAAAATAAATTTAAATTATTTTATCAATACCAAATCGAATAATTTATCTAGTATACCGCTTAGTTTGGAAAAATCAATAGATATAAATTATTAATTAATCATATGAAATATAAATAAAAGTAAAGTAGATAGATTTTAAAATGAGTGAAGAAAAAGAAGAAATTCGAAAACTAATAATGGTTATTTCAGATCTTAGAGCTAAAGATGAAGAGAGGTATGAAGCTCACGTATCCTTTATGAATGAAACAATTAAAATGATTACCGCGATTGAGTCTCAAATGAATAAACATTGGTCAACGGTTTTGGATTCATTAAAAGAACTAAATGAGAATATTAATAATAACCTTGATTCTTTACTTACGGGTATCAATCCCAAGGGACTTCGAGAAACTTCAAAATCATTACAAGAAATAATGGATACTATGAATAAAAGTGTCCAATCTATGAATCTTGAAAAGGTTCTTAGTGAATTGAAGGTATTAAAATCATCTACGGGCCCGCTTATGGCTGCTCCCACTAATATTCTAGGCACTTTACCAGTTGGACAACAACCAGAACCAATATCCGCGGGAATGAGTTTTAAATCCCCTTCACCCGCAGTACCTACCACTAAGCAAGAATCGGAAGTATATGGTTATGTTCCTCAGAAAAAGAAAAAGGAAGATGACGAAGATGAACCTCATCTTATGAAACCTTCAGATCTTTTCAAGTAAACATAGGTTTTTAAATTTATTACATCCGTAATTTTTCGATAAAAGGTCTTAAATTTCTTTTTACTTCATCTACATTCTCTCCAATTTTCTTAAATGTAATAACAGTCGCAGGAAGGTCTAATTCGCTTTTAATTTTTAACATTAAATTGTTATAGATACTCGAAATCGATGGACACCCAAAAACTTGGTTAAATATTAATCCATCAATTTCTAAATTTTTAGCAGAAGTTAAATACGAATCGGTCATGTTCTGATCATCACACCCAATGCCTTTTTTTGAGGCGTTTAGAAGAAAGTTCGCATACTCCTCGATGGGGTCAGAGTTTTGAGAAACGGGAATTTCCTCTAAAAGCCCTAAAATGTCCCAATCCGCATAAATAGTCCGACCCCCTAATTCATAAATAATCTCATGAATTTCTGGTTCATAACCTGCATAAATGGGAGAAAATAGTAATCGTGGCATATTTGAAGTATCCATCCCTACTTTTTTATTAATCCTCTTCCTCATTTCTTTGACTATTTGGCTTATATTTTCTAGATATCTCTGAGGATTAGAATTATAATCTTGAAAGGTGATAGTTAATAACGCTAATATTTCAGCAAATGTAGCAGGATTGCAAGGATAAAAATCTGATGCACTTATCTCATAAAGAATGGTTTTATAAAACCGCTTTACTTGATTTCCTATTCTGAATTGTTTTTGTAGACTGTTATCTGATATAAAATTTCCTGTTAACGCTTCTAGTTTTTCAATTGCATTTTTAATATTATTTACCATTTGTTCAAGAGCTAAATCTTCATTATTGAGTTCTTTAGAAGGAATTTCAACCCAAATTTGATTTGGGACTAACAATTTTAACGATTCAGATAATTTATTCCACTCACCGCAACGCATGGCAAAATTAAGATTAGCATCTACATTTTTTCCTTTCGACTTGTGCATTCCGTAAAGAGCTTTAACACCATAACATAGTTCTTCTGCTAAACCTTCTTGGACACCCAAATCATACAATTCATTATATTTTTCATTTATTGATGAAACAACATCCTCCAATATTTTATCTACAAGTTTAAAAACATCAAATTGGCGAGCAAAATCTAATACTTTTGAAGTTAATCCCCATCCTAATACGCTAGTAGCAGAATTTAAGGCAGTAAGATATGTATTAATTTTAAAAGATTCCATTCTAATAGGAAATACTGGTATCGCACCTACTGCAAACACTAGATCGGGAAATCCTAATGCAACTGATACTAATTTTTTTCTTTCTCTTAATTTTTTCCTTCTTAAATAATCTCTTCCAGATAAAAAGTTAAAAGCCATTTTCAGTACTGGGGTAAAACTTATAATGTCATCGGCATATATGCTCGTGTTCTTGTCATCTCCATCTAAATTAAAGTAAAGATCCTTAAATTGCTTAATATAATTAAGAATTAGTAATTATATAGTAATAAAATTTATGAGAATAGATAATATTAAGCAATTCTAACCAGAAAATTATCATGTGATAATTAGAATTTTGGAAAATAACATTAAATTAATAAATTGTAATTAAAATTGTGGAGATAGAATAAGTAGTATTTTATATTTTTCTTAAATTCTAAAAAAGTATTTGTAAATTAAATTTTGGAATAAAAAGTATGTAATTATAGAATTTTACTCCAAAATCCTTCTTTAAATGCAATTTTTCAGCAATAAATTATGAATTTTTAGTTTTACATAAAAATAAATAAAAGGATTCACTTGTTTAATTGTAGTAGAATTGATTATTGCTTTATACTTTTATACATAAAATTTTTGTTAGAAAATTATCTAAAAGTATAATATTTTGGAATTTTAATCAATTTTTCATTTTATTAGTTGTTTCAAAAACCCTATTCTATGATTATTGGATGTTTTAGGGAGGAATATTCTCAATAGTTTAATTCTTCAAATGAGCTACGGAGTTTAAAGCTAGAATTTTTGTAAATATAAAGAAATTTTTGTAAGGAAAAACCAATAGAATTCAAAAAAAGATTCTAAAATGACTAAAAGAAAAAAAAGTAAGAAAAGGATTTTCATTAAAACAAAATTAGAAATATTTTCAAATATAAAAGCTAGATCCAAAAATAAGAAAGTGAAAAATGAAATTTCTGAAGATTTAGAAAAAATAAATTTGGCACCAGAAGATTTAATCTTAATTGAATATATTGATAATAAAATATCGGAATCAAAAAAATAGTTTAAAATCATTTATCTAAAGAAATATGTTATGATTTGAAATAAAATGACTAAATATTATTGCTTAAAATGTGAAAAATACCATTATCGAGGAAAGATTTATAACAATCACTTACAATTTAAAAGAGAACAAAACTACAATGAGAATAAAGATTTAACTAATATTGAGGAGTTAGATTTTGAATCACTTAGACCGATAGCCAAACGGCAAATTCTACTACTAATAAGAAAGATGGAAAATTCAAAAATGCCTGAATTTTATAAAAAACAAATTACGAGGGTAATTATTTATGAGAACAAAAACGATTGAAAAAATATTGTCCTTAAAGGATATTAATTCGATGATTAAGCAAATAATTAGCTCTCAGTTTATAATTTCGGATAAATCTCTGATTTGTAATGATTATTTATTAATTATCGGAATTAATGAAAAAAATGCAATATTAATTATTAGAGCCTCTATTGATAAAGATTTTGAGAGAACCTATTTATCAGTTTTGGTGTTATCAATAAATTCATTCATCAAAAATTCAACTTTAAATACTATCTCAAATACTAATATTGAGCAGATGGTAAGTAAAATTATACAAGAATTAGAAACTAAAGGAGATAATGCATACTTTTATCCTTTTATTGGCTTATCTAACTTAGAACAACCATCTTCTTCAGAAATAATAAAAATATTAAAAGTAGAGACAAAAATTATTAATTTAATTCTAAAAAATTTATCACGAGTTTATGGATATTCTGACCAAATTCCAAAATTTCCTTTTTCAATAACCTATGTAGATGAAAAAAGGGAATTTTGGGAAAATTTTTATTACGCCTATGTAGTACTAATCGAAAAAAAATTAAAAAATTTGTACCCAAAGGAAATAGAAATTTATCAAAATTACGATTTTGCCTTAACTAACGACATTTTTCCTAGGATTATTGATCTGGTTATAATTGAGAAATACAAAGTAAAAATAGAATTAGAGCCGCAAAAAAAAAGGAATGAACTAGAATCTGAGCCTTCTGAGATGTATAATTATATCATAACCTTTATATATTGCAATAGAAACTCCAAACCTTATGATTTGATGAATCTATTAAAGTTTATGAATGAAATTAAGAATTTTTCAACAAGTTTTAAGCAAAAAAATAAAAATCTTTGTAATGAAATTCGCTGTCAAATGATAATAGTATCGATACTTGGATTTGAATCTAAAGTTGAAGAATACTTAAGGAACCATTTATTTAGGCAAACGGATTATATAATCCCAATTTTTGTTATCCCTCCTGTCAAAGATGAAGTATGGCATAATTTCATAGATTATGAAAATACACGAATAATAAAACCCGGAAAGAGAAAAGAGTTAGAAAAAATTATACAAATAAGTAAAAATCAAGATATTTCTGCTGCTTTTAGATTTAGTAGAGCAAAAACAGCACTTAATGAATATGAAGAAATTGTTGAACGAGAGAAAATTGCAAAAATTGATGAGGAATTTCTGGATAAATGGCAATTAATATTGAATGTCTTCAACTCAAAAGAATTGTTGAAAATAACACCTAGGATTGAAGAAGAAGCTTCTTTTAATTATGAAAAAGAATATTCCAAATCAAATTAAGAATAAAATTTAAGATGAAGGTTAAATTTAATGGTTTTTAAACCTTTACAGACAGTTAAAAAATGTTGATCTTCTCTTAAATTTCCATTACAGTCAAATGGGAAAAGTTTGCATGCAATTGGTTTATAATTTTGAATTGAACAGGAATTCAATGATAAAAAAGGGCAAATCCCTTTTGAATTAATTGAAATTATATAATCTAATCCAAGCTTCATTCCCTTAAGAATATAATTGTAGTATTTTGGATTAAATATAGGATTCATTTCAAAACCAGGTAAAAAGCTGAACGCTTTTTTATAGTAAGAAGCTATTCCTCTATAAAAATGGCTCTTTTTTATAAAATAGAGGATCTTTTTTAACCTTCTATTATAGAAGTGATTGGGATTTAGAATATTGTTCTCTTTAGGTGAGATTATATCTCTTTCAATTAAATTAATAGCATTTTGCATTGAAATACACTCTATATCAAGTTGTATCTGGTTTAAAACCTTGATATTATTAGATTTTTTCCAAAGTTCTATGTCTTCTTTTCTAATTTCTACTTTATATCCTGATTTACCAACATTCGCCGCATTTCACACACTTAAATCGAAAATATGTGGCGATTGATTTGTGTTTTTTATATATAAGGTTCAAGGTTTATCTAAATTTTGTAATTGGATGTGATACCTATTTGATTTATGGTTTTCAAAGTTGGACTAAATTTTTGTTCAAATATTCGCCAATAATGTAACTCCTCTTTTGATCTAATGTTGAAATCATGAGTAATGCGACATTCTTCAATGTATTCTTCATCACTAATAAGGTCTTCAACATAATTTTTTAATAGAAATTCGGTTCCAGCGCCATCAGAAAATTTTTGTTTCTTTCTCCAAATAAACTCATCCTGAATCTCTGTTTCAAAAGCTTTCCTTAATATCCATTTTTCAGCTTTCCCATAATTATTTTTATAAATTTTTAATTCTAAAGGTATTGAAAAAGAAAATTCAACTATCCTTCTATCAAATATAGGTGCTCTTGCTTCAATAGAAAAATGATATGGAATTCTATCTACTCTTTGTAATCCAGTTATGTGTTCTATCTCTAAAAGAGAGCGTAATTCCTGGTGCACCAACTCTATAGTTTTAAATTCAGATAAATAATCATAACCCCCAAATAACTCATCTCCTCCTTCACCAGTTAAGAGCACATCAGTACCATTTCTATCATGTATATATTTTGAAAGTAAAAACATAGGAACGGAACTCCTTATTAATGCAGCATCAAAAGTCTCTAAAGCATAAATAACACTTTGTAAAGAATTAAACATTTCTTCAATTGATACTTCTATTTTATGATGGGTAAGATTGTTAATTTTTGCGAATTTGTCAGCATATTTTAAATCATTTGAACCATCAATTCCGACCGTAAAAACCTCTAAATCATCAATTAAATCTTTAGCGACATGTGCAATTATAATTGAGTCAATTCCACCACTTAATAGGACACTTATCTTCTCTCCCTTATTGATATTATCCTTTATTGATACTTTAATTAATTCATTAAGTTTTTGTATTTTCTTTTTAATGAAATTTGTATTTAATTTATAGCATGTAACGAAATCGGGGAATTGATAGAATAATTGACTACGTCCATTTGAAGATATAATGTTACCAGGAGATATTGGAATTATATCTGTATTTAGAGAAGATAACGCTTTCATTTCCGAAGATACGACAAAATAGTTATCAGTATTAGAATAATATAATGGTTTAGCGCCAACGGGGTCTTTAAATCCAAACATATCCTTTCCATCAAACCAAACACCGCTAAAAGATCCATTCAGCTTTTTAAGAAAAGATTTACCAAATCTTTGTAATCCTTCTAAAACATCACCTATACCAACGGTTTCATAAGTTTTAACTGGATTTTTTTCCTTCAAATGATTAAAGAGTCGTTGTAAATTGTAAAAATTTCCGTCAATTAATAAGATTGAGTCTGATTCTTTATTTACTGCGAAAGATTTAATATATTCTCTACCTTGATTATTCATTTGATAAAAAATGAGTTGTATAGGAAACTTATTGTACTCAAATTTGTTATTCAACCCCCTATGCCTCAATCTTGATGCCAACTTTAATAGTCTTCTTTCAAGTGATTTTGAAAGTTCCGTTTTCTTATAAATAGCAAAAATACCTGCTATTTTAATCACCAAATAATTTTAAACGATTTTTTTTAATAAATATCAAATATTGAAGCAGAGAGCTTTCTTCTTGATAAGATTTGATTATCTTTCTGAAATATCTCATCTTTTTTAAGAGATTTATAAGATCTTCGCTTAGTTCCTTTTTACTATCAAAAATACTAAACAATCCGTCAAAATTCAAAAAATGTTTATAAAGAAATAAAATAGAATTTCTTTTTTTTTTAGTATTTAGATTATATTCACTAAATATCCCAGATAAGATTATTAAATCAAATTTTCCAAATTCCAAATAAAAATCTGTTAATGAAGAACCATTAAAGATATCCAATACTTTAGTTTTTATAGAAAAATTTGAATCAAAATTTTTATCGAATAGATTTAGAATTTTCTGTGATTTATTACTAAAGATATAATGGGCATTAGGGAAAACTTTCTTAATAGATCTATAAAGAATAGCTAAATCTTCCCCAATTATAAGTATTTTTTCAACATTTTTTTTTGATTGTAAACTAACAGATTTAAGTGTTAATGCCAAATTTTCAAAGAAACCGAAATCTTTTGAAAAGGATTTGATTCCACTATATTTTTCTTGATCCTTTTGTTTATCATTTATCCATTTAAAATCTACATTTTTATTGACTTTAATTTATAATTCACCTCATTTTATTAATTTTATAGTTAAATTGAAACCTAATGTAAAATTTTAAAATATTTTATTCTAAAATTTAAATTAAAATTGCATATTTAGCAAACAAATTAAAAATTTTATTTAAAAGTATTAGAACATCATTCACCAATATGCTTTAAGATATAACTCTACAATTTATTATTGATACTAAGGAAAAACGTAAATAATAGTACGAATTATAATAATCATTGATTTATAAAATTAATCTTAAATAAATAGTTCTAAAATTTTAAGTTTTCATCAAAACAATCTAAATTTTTCTCTAATTTTTTTCTTTAATTAATTCTATAAATTTTTAATTGCTATTTATGAATAAATCAAATTAAACATATTTAACTTTAAAAGAATTCAAATTACCATTTTTTATTTTTATATCTCGAAATCCACCTATTTTACCGGGCTTTTTATAAGATTTGAAACCTAATGCGGGAGTTTGTACGATAAATGGTTTAAATTTTTTAATTTTTTTATAATTATTACATATATCTGAATAATCATCATAAAACACTGCTAAAGAAGAATCCGCCTTATCGGCTTCAATTTTTTCAGTAATATCCATTTGCTGCAACCTAAATTCATTCAAAATATGCGTATGACCAGAAATTGTTAAAATACAATTCTTATGACAAAAATTAATTAATTCTTCCCAATTAGTAGAAATTGTTCCATACTTCAGATTAAACTTGTCATCGATACGTGCTTTCTCAATTTTCCCTTTTGCTTTTGTAAAGTTAGATTCTTTAAATTGATCGATATTCGTATGGATCTTTTTATAGAATATTTTTTTAAATCTGCTTATTATGCCTCTTTTAAGAGGAGTATTAATCGGAGGAGCATGTATTGATAAGATTATTTGAAACTTATTTACTTTTAGAAAGTCTACAATATTTTTGATAAACCTTAACTGTTTTTCTGTAATTCCTGTTAGTGATGGGCTTCCAGATACATAATTAGTTATTTCTTTATAAGAATCTGGACCACTATTTAAAAATATAAAAATAAAATTACCTAAAATTAAAGAAAAGTTTAAAAAAGGATTTATATGCATATGGTAAGCATTTAAAGAACTGTTGGTTTTAAGAATTGCTCTGATTGGGGATGCAGGATACTGTCCTTTTAATGCTTTAGCTTCTGGTTTGGTCAATCCTACTTTTTTATATATTCCCGCCCAGCTTAAGTCATAATGCCATGGTTTAAAATCATGGTTTCCTGGTATGGTTATAATTGGACAGAGTAATTCTTCAGAATTTCGGTTAATATCTAGTAAAATTTCTTTAAAAATTTTCCAGTTACTTTTATTATAATCGAAAATATTTTGATCGTTTGGTGAATATTCAGGTCTTACAGTAAAATCTACTATATCTCCAGTAATAAAAATAAAATCTAATTGATTATTAAATACCCTGGTATTCATCTTTTTTATGAAAGCTCTAAAAAGATCATTTGGATTTACAATTCTTTTTTTGAGTGAATCTCGAAGTCTTGTTAAATCTTCGGATTGAGGTTCAATTTCATTATTTTCATATGCCTTGCTTACTTTTTCAAACATTTCATCATTTCGTTTTGCTAAATGAAGATCTGTTGCTTGTACAATATTTATGTCCTCCCAACTATTTTTGCTTACTATTAAAGCGTGATAATTCATAAACACGCATTTTTGATGATTTTCGTATAAAATATCAAATAAAATGAAATTATGAGAATCCAAAAAATTATTGATTTCATCATTTAAGGAGAATTCCAAATTGATTTTGTAAAAATGTTTTGATTTGAATTCAGGAAATGACTTTAAAAGATATTTCTGAGGATTACAATGTTGGCCTTTTAAAAAAGAAGGACTACTTATTTTAACTGTGGAGGTAGGTTTCAATCCCAATACGCGTGGTATTATTGCTTTTGATCTAAATTCTCGTTGTTTTAATTTTCTTAACTCATTTTTTGAAATTTTTTTTACATAGCTATGTTCATTCCCTAATTTATCATATTCAGTAATAAAAATTTCATAGGCTGTATAATCTTTACTTCGTAAAAAGAAATTTTTTATCCTTCTCCATACATCCTTTACTTTTTCTCCCAATTTTCTTTCTTTGATGAGCCTATTAATCGTCCATCCATAGTGTAAAATTGGAATTAATTTAATACTAGTTAAAAATTGAGTGGGAATTTTAGTTCTTTCTATAATTTCAGTTAATAGAAGCATTTCAAATTGGAGCACATCATTCTTAGAATTAGTATTTAAAACTTTAGGAAATCCAATATTTGGACTCAATAATAGAAATTTTTCTTGTGTTGTAATATTAGCTTCACTATCTTTATTATAAAATGATACATAAAATCAAAATATATCTTCAAAATTAATTAATAATTCGGATGCTTCTAAAGATTTGATTCCTTGAATCTTCTTTTTTTCCATCTGCAAGATATATGATTTAATAATTGAGATTAATTTAAAGATACTCTCATTTTTAATTTTAAATGTCTTATTCTTACCTATTCTTTCATACTCTATAATATCAACATCTTTAAGCTGCTTTAACTGATGTGAAGTGTAACTTTGACTTAAATCTAAATCCTTTTGTATCTTACTAGAGGAACTAGGATTATTATTTAAATATTCAATTATTTTCAACCTGATTGGATCACTCAACACTTTTAAGAAATTTATTGTTAATGAGTTTAAATTCTCCATAAAACCCCATTGCACCTTATTTTAATGTCAATTATATTAATAAGATTTTAATTTTCAATATCTACACTTATATATTATTATTGAATTATTTAAATTTATTTATTATAATAAATAAATATGTTCTAATCTAGATATTTTGAAATGAAAATATTTAAATATCAAAATTAATTAATTTATTATGTAAGTAAACTTAAAGTAATTTGGAGGTGAAAACGATTTATAAAAAGATTTTGCTAGCAATGGATGATTCAGAAGTTGCAATGCATGCAGCAGAAAAAGTTTTAGATTTAGTAAGTAACGGTATAACAGAAGATGCTCTAAAAAACCATTTCGAAATAATTGCATTTCATTCCATAGATCATCATCTACTTCCAAAAGTAATGCCGATAACTGTTCCTAGTGGTTTTGGATCAGGTTATAATGTTCCTGCCGTAGATTATAGAAAACTCGAGGAGGAATATAAAATTTATGGCAAAAAGATACTTAAGAAAACCGAAAACTTATTTAAACAAAATAACATTGACATTGAGACAAGATTAATCACTGAGGAAAAACCTGAAGATTATATTGAAAGAGTTGTTAAAGAAGAGGATATCGATCTTGTAGCTTTGGGAACAAAAGGCGAACATTCTAAATTAGAACAGATTTTTTCAGGAAGTATCGCCCAAAAAGTAGTGAATGAAATTCCTTGCGATGTTTTAGTAGTAAGATAATCGCCAAGGAAATAATTATTCAAAAAGAGAAAAACGTTCCTAATTTTAATCTTTTTTTTTAATATATGCGTTAATTTTCCATTTAATATTTTATTTAAGCCAAAATTTTAAAGTTCATTTCAGAAATTAAATATGAAAGAAATGAGAGTTATTAAAAAAAATGGAACAAAAGAGGCTTTTGATGCCGAGAAAATTAAAAATATCTCTAAAAGAGCAGGAACATTTCATTTGAAGGCAAATTTATTGGGTGATAAAGTTGAGAAACAATTATACGAAATAACAAGTTCGAAATTAAGAGATATAATATATAAGGCACTAAAGGAAATAGATAAAGAAGCAGCACGGCGATATAGAAAGTACTACATCGAAAATGACTATTAAATTATTTTCATGTGTAATAATATATCAGAATTAATAACGAGGGGTTAGAATGTTATTTTATAACTTAAATTGGAAAAAATTATTAATCATTGAGGTGTAATATGTCAAGTTCAATTTCATATTTAGATAAAATTGATAAAAATATTATAAGTATAATTCAAAATAATCCTGAAATAACTTATACTGAAATAGCTGATAAAGTTGGAAGAAGCCAACCTGCAATTGGGAAAAGAATAAAAAAATTAGAAAATAAAGGGATTTTATCCTATCAAGCAGGTTTAAGCATCAAAAATTCTGATTTTATGTATATACTACTAAAAATAAGAACTTCAAATCCAGAACGCATTCTTCGAATCGCAAAGAAGTGTCCATATATGCCAGTTGCTTTTAAAATAACTGGAAAAAATAATATAAATATAATAGTTTATGGACCGGATTTAAAATTTTTAAATAAATTAATAAATCGTCATTTTAAGGGAGATAAAAAAGTTAATTCGATAAAATTTGATGTTATTTTAGATATTAATGAAAATATAGTATTACCTATTGATTTTAGTTTCCAGAAATGTGAATATATAAATGATATTTAATTTAGAAAATTTTTCTATAAATAGATTTAAAGAGGTGATGGAAATTCTCGAATTTTGTGATAAATGTGGGAGCATGATGCTTCCCTCAAAAAATGATGAAATAAATGTTCTCGAATGCATCTTATGTAAAAATAAGAAACCAATTTCGAAGCAAATAAGAGAATCTTATAAGTTTCATAAAGAAATTGATCAAGAAGAACTTTCTAATTCATTAGGTTATTGATTTAATATAAAAATAATAAAGTAGAAGAGGTGGTAAAATATTCCTGGCTCACACGGCTCATTAACTAAAGCTGGAAAAGTAAAGCAACAAACTCCCAAGGTAGAATCCAGAGGAGTAAATGCGAAAAAAAAATCGATACCTCGAAAGAGATATAGTAAGTTATATATGAAAAGGATTATCAAAGGACACTTTGCCGGACAACCAGATTCAATAGGAGCAAAAAGAGCATCATATAAATCTTAATTAATATAAACAAAACAATAAGATTTATAATGTAATATATTTGATTATATGTTTCTATATATAAAATTTGAATCCCAGAATATTTAAATCACCCAAAAATTTAAGTATTAAGGTTGATAAAAATAACTAGTAGATTCTTTTATAAAAAGTTCGTAAATGTAATGTAATATCAGTATAAGAAAATATATCCTGTGTTAGTATGAATAATTGATTCATAATCTAAATATTAGATTTATAATTATCATAAATCTTTTAATCTAATCCCAATTGTTTGATTATCAATTAGTTTCTCAAACCAAATTTTAAACTAATACAGAGAGGTGAGCCTTCTATGAAAAAAGTAAGAAAAAAATTAGATAATAAAAGCAATGGAAGAATTTTAACTGCCAGTATAGACCCATGTGTTCATGTAGCTGGCACATATAATTTTATCCAAATTGCTGAACAACTAAATTACGAATGCTACTTTTTAGGGCCAGCAATCCCAACTTCTGAAATTATAAAAAAAATTAAAAAAATAGAGCCTGACATTGTTGGTCTTAGTTATAGATTGACCCCCGAAACTATACGACCTTTATTAAAAGATTTCTTTATAGAATATTCTCAATTAAAGAAAAAACCTGCCCGATTATTTTTCGCAGGAACGCCAGAGGTAATCAAGGTGGCAAAACAGTATCTCCAATTCAATCATTTCTTTATAGGCGGAGAAACTAAATTTGAAGTTCTTTCTATCCTAAAAAATGCACTTGATAATTCGAGTAAAAGTTCACAAATTCCTATGAATTTGATTTCCAGAATAAGATGGAAAAAACCATTTCCAATAGTGAGAGCTCATTTTGGATTATCAGACTTGGATGACACGATAGAAGGTATTAAAAAAATTTCTGATGCTAAAATTTTAGATGTAATTTCTATAGCTCCAGATCAAAATACCCAAGCTAACTTTTTTCATCCGGAAGAAATAGATGAGGAGCTGTCTGGAGCAGGAGGTGTTCCACTGAGATCTAAGAATGACTTATTAGAATTGAATCAAGCGAGACTTAGAGGAAATTATCCATTACTAAGAATCTATGCTGGAACGCGAGATTTTATTGGGTTAGGAAAATTATATCTAAATACTATTAAGAATGCTTGGGCTGCAATACCGATCTTTTGGTTTAACCAAATGGATGGGAGAGGTCCACTACCTCTAAAAGAGTCAATCAGAAAGCATTTGGAAGCAATAAAGTGGCATGCGAATAATAATATTCCTGTTGAAATTAACGATCCTCACCATTGGAGCTTAAGAGACGCCCCAGATGTAGTAGCAGTAGCAGATATGTATCTCTGTGGAATCATAGCCAAAAATTTAGGAATAAAACATTTTATAGCTCAATATATGTTTAATACACCCCCTTCTCTTTCATTTGACATGGATTTAGCTAAAATGTTGGCAAAAAATGAATTACTTCATACTTTAGTAGATAATCAATTTAAGGTGATCAAACAAGTTAGAACTGGATTGGCAAGCTTCCCATTAGATCTAGATAAAGCTAAAGGACAGCTAGCGGCCTCAACTATGATTCAATTAGCATTAAAGCCTGATATAGTCCATGTTGTGAGTTTTTCAGAAGCAGATCATGCTGCTTATCCAGAAGACATTATAGAAAGTTGTAAAATCGTCGATCAAGTTATAAACGAGTATTCTCAGAGCAATCTTAATTATTTAAATGATTCCATAATACAAAGAAAAAACCAATTAATTAAAGAAGCAAAGATCATCATAGATTTAATTCCTAAGTTAGCAAAGACTTCAGATGAGCTAGAATCTCCTTATATTAATTATAAAGTTTTGAATCGCCTCATAAAATATGGTATCTTTGATGCTCCACACCTAAAAAATAATAAATTTGCACTTGGAAAAATTAAAACAAAGATCATTAATGGTGCTTGCTTTTCATGGAAGAAAGATCAACAGCAGATATATGATGAGCTCCATAGAATTGAAGACATAGATAACAATATCCTTGAAATTAGCCTCTTTACGAGAGAAGACCAAAAGAAAAAATATATTTCTATGGTGAGTGGTAAATGAGGTTCTGTATAATAGGCGCAGGAAATGGGGGGAGAGCTTTCACAGCTTATTTATCTTCGAAGGGCTATTCCGTAGATCTTTACAATCGTTCTTATAATCGAATTTCAGATATCAGAACGAAAGGAGGAATAAAGTGTAAAGGTGAAATTAAGGGTTTCTTCCCTATTAATATAGCTACTCAAAAATTGGAACTCGCATTAAAAAATGCTGATGTAATTTTGGTAGTAACTCCTGCATCAGCACATAAAGAGATTGCTCTAAAAATTGCCCCTCATGTTACAAAAGATCAGATAATCTTATTAAATCCTGGTAGAACTTTTGGGGCTATTGAATTCTTAAAAACAATTGAAAATGAGATCGGTAAATTTCCTTTCTTTGTCGGGGAGACTCAGACTTTACTCTTTACTTCTCGGCAGTTGAAAAAAAATCAGGTTAAGATTTTAAAAATTAAAGAAGAGGTAAATTTTGCAGCTTATCCCGAAAATCATACATTCTTTATTTATGACACATTAAAGGATGTTTTTCCTCAATTGAAGTCCTCTGAAGATTATTTGGAAATGACTCTGAGTAATATCGGTATGCTTTTGCATCCAACACTTTCATTATTAAATTCAGGAATGCTGGATATCGGAAAAGAGTTTAAATTCTATAGTGAAGGGGCAACTAAAAGAATATGTGAAGTTCTTGAACATTTACAATTAGAACTTAATCAAATATTTAAAAAACTTGGCTTAAAACAGTATAGCTTCTGTAAATGGGCAAAAAATTCATATGGAATTAACGAGAATTCCATTTATGATTCAATTCAAAAGATTTTTGCATATAAAGATATAAGCGCACCGGGACAATTAATTACCAGATATTTCACAGAAGATGTACCCACTGGACTTGTTCCTATAGCTTCTTTAGCTAAATTTCTAGAATTAGAAACCCCAATAATTAATTCAATCATAAATCTATCATCAGTTTTATGTGGTATTGATTTTAAGAAATCCGGAAGAAAAATACATCAATTAGGATTAGAAGATTATATAAGAAGTCGTATTAAAACAGAATCACTATCAGAAGTAATGCTAAAAGAGGAACAAAAATTAAAAGCATAATTTAAAATTTTTAAATAAGTTATTATTCCTTATTTATCTTGGAAAGAGTATTAAATTATTATAATTTTTCATTAGATTTATTTATACGTCTTAAAATGTAATCAAAATATTTAAAAAAAATAATATAAACATATTTATGAAATTGTGAGCGAAAAATAAGTAATTTATTAATGTTTCTTGTTCATGATAACCATGAGTAAGGACAAATATCATACATTTTTTTCCCATAACCACCTTTACTTAAGAAACTGTTTTGTTCTCCTTTCTCAACTTTTTCTATTGCGAGAAAAAATTAATTACAATAATTTATTAAATTTTGAAATGATTACATTATTTTATAAAAGATTTTAAATCATTATTCTTATTTTATTAATATAAAAGTTAAAATAATTGATTTATCTTTTTTAGCAAAAATTTTTAATCAAAATGGATTTTCAGCCGAAGGAGAAATTAGAGGATATAGAGATCATAAATTCCTTGAAAAATGTTACTAGAGATGGATATTTTTCTCAAATTATGGTCGTTTTAACAACAGGCCCCTTTTTAATTTCTTTTGCATTAATTTTAAATGCAAATCTATTTATTATAGGACTAATTGCTGCTATTCCTTCTTTATTGCGACTGCTTCAGATTCCTTCTATTTACCTAGTAGAAAGAATTCAAAATAGAAAGCGAATAACATTAATCTTTTTAATTGTCTATAGATCTTTTATTTTTATTACTGCGTTAATTCCAATCTTTTTCTCAATTAATATTGGTTTAATGTTTCTTCTTATTTTTCTAGTTTTGCAATCAGCATCTGCTTCCATCGGTCATACTGCATGGAATTCTTGGATGCATGATCTTATACCATACCAAAAATTAGGTATATTTTATTCAAAAAGGATTTTTTTATCAACAATTATGGGGATAATCTCAAGTTTAAGTGCAAGTTTCTTCCTTAATATATGGAATAGTTTTCAATTTAATGATGAGATTTATGCATACTCCGTACTCTTCATTTTAGGTTATATTTTCGGAATGATTAGTATTTTTTTTATCTCAAAAATCTCAGAACCTTCTATGATTACTGTTAAGAGCGATTTAAAGTTTTTTCAAAAATTAAAAGAACCATTTAAAGATGTGAATTACCGAAGACTTCTTCGTTTTCTTTTTTTATGGAACTTTAGCATAAATTTGACAACCCCATTTTTTGCTGTATACATGCTTGAAAAATTAGAATTAGATTTAATGTTGGTAGTAATCCTTATGAATATAAGTCAAATAATAAATTTACTATTTTTAAGAGTTTGGGGATATCTATCTGATAAATTTAGTAATAAATCTGTTCTTGGAATTTCTTGCCCTCTTTTTCTTTTTTGTATTGTATTATGGGTATTTACATCTCTACCAAGTATATATTTATTAACATTTCCGCTATTAATTACTATCCATATTTTAATGGGGATTTCAATGGCAGGAATCACGCTTTCAACTGGAAATGTTACTTTAAAATTAACTCCTAGAGGTAAAGCAAATTGGTATCTTGCTATAACTGCAGTAATAAATTCAATCGCTCTTGGAATTGCTCCATTAATCGGTGGTGCATTTTCAGACATTTTCGAAAATTCTGAACTTTCTTGGACATTCATTTGGACATCTCCAAATGGAAGTAGCCAATTTCAAGTGTTAAATCTTCAAGGATTAGATTTTTTTTTTATAATTGCATTTTTTATTGGTTTTTTATCTTTATACCAATTAGTATTAGTTAAGGAAGAAGGAGAGGTTAAAAATAAGATCTTAATTTATGAATTCTTTTTTGAATTAAAAAGAATAATGAAAAATGTTTTCCATCTTGGCAGTTATCAGAAAATTTTACTTAATCCTTTTAATCGCATAAATAATCATTCTAAAAAAAATTCAAAAAACTTTAAGAATGAAGAATAACCAACTAATATTTTTAAATATATAAATTAAGTAGACTTATTGTCATCATACTCCCTTTCAAATAAGCTTCTTTAAATTAAGATGAGTTCTTTAGGGCTGTTGCACTATAATTCCAGTAAAAATCTTTATCCTATTACATAAGAAATTGTACTTTTACATTTTATCTGTGTTAGCTGAGGATTTGTTTCTTTAATTAATCGTTTCAAGGGGAATTATTAATAATTTATAACCTATAGATACATAAGTGTGATTAAATTCCTTTTCTTTAGAAAAATTTTAGAAGAAATTCAAAATGCGTTGAAAATTGTATTTTGAAAATTGAAGAATTAAAAAGGAGTTGAAACTAAAAAATTGAGTGATTATAGTTATAAATATTTAATCATTGGAGGTGGAATGACCGCTGATGCAGCTGCTCATGGTATACGTGAACATGATTCTAATGGAACGATTGGTTTAATTAGTAGTGAAGAACATGCTCCTTATGCGCGTCCTCCTTTATCCAAATCTCTTTGGAAGGGAGAAGAAACAGTTGATGATATCGATTTAAACACTGCAGAGTTAGAAATTGACTTGCATCTAGGTAAGGTTGTGAAAAAAATAGATTTTACTAATAAAATAGCATATGATGCTCAAGGAAATAAATATAATTATGTAAAAATGCTAATGGCAACAGGGGGAATCCCTAAAAAGCTTCCAAATATTGAAGAACCAGGAATAATATATTATAGAACACTTTCAGACTATGAAAAATTAAAAAATATGATTAAAAAATATGAAACCTTTGGAGTTATTGGAGGAGGGTTTATAGGTTCAGAAATAGCCGCAGCAATAAAAATTTATAAGCCAAATTCAAAAGTAACTATGCTTTTCCCTGAACTTGGAATTGGAGGCTTAATCTTTCCCAAAAGCTTAAGCATTTACCTTAATGATTATTATCAAGAAAAGGGGATTGATGTATCATCAGGTGAATTAGTGAAAAGAGGAGTTAAATTGGAAAAAGGTTATCTTGTAGAAACTAACAGTGGTAAAAAGTTTAAGTTTGATGTGATAATCGCTGGTTTGGGAATTGATCCTAATACAGAACTGTTAAAAGGAACAAATATTAAGATTGATAATGGTATAGTAGTGAATAGGTATCTCCAAACTAATGATATTGATGTTTATGCTGCGGGGGATGCAGCGATTTATTATAGTACTGCACTTAACAAACTAATTCGTGTCGAACATGAAGATAACGCCATAACTATGGGAAAAATCGCCGGTGAAAACATGGCGGGGAAAAATTTACCCTATGATCATATCTCTTATTTTTACTCGGATTTATTTGACCTTGGATATGAAGCCGTCGGCATTCTAGATTCAAAATTAGACATTGTGGAAGATTGGAAAGTACCATTTGAGGAAGGTATTGTATATTACTCAAAGAAAGGAAGAGTTCAAGGAGTACTACTATGGAATGTTTGGGAAAAAACTGAAGAAGCACGTAAGTTAATTTCAGAAGCTGGACCATTCTCACCTAAAGATTTGAAGGATCGAATCTAAAAAATTTGCCATATTAAAAATTATTATTGTATTTTTTTTTACCTTAAAATTTATTTTATATAATTTTCTTTCTTCAAAAAATGCATGAATTTAAAGACAAATTCAATAAGCATTAAGATATAAATATATGCTAAAGAGTGATTTATATTATGGCCGCTAAAAATATTGAGTGGAAAAGCAGTTTAGTAAAGAGCTTAATATATAGGAGTATTACGCTAGTGCTTGGAACGTTTACAGCTTATGCTTTAACTGGTAGTATCGCAATTGCTACAGGTACAGCACTATTAACAGAATTGGTTCAAAGTATTAATTATTTTGTTTATGAATTAATATGGAGTAATATTGCACGAAGAAAACTTGAAAAGCGCATAATTGAAAAAATAAAGAAGAAAGATATTAAGTTGAAAATTGATTATAGCTCTTTAACAGAATTAGTTTATGTTTTTTCTCAAATTGATACTTTTGATCCTAAACTTTATTTATCCACTCTTAATATTTTCAATAGCATGTTAAAAAATGAGGGATTAGAGGAGATTAGAGAGGATATTCAAAAATATAAAGACCATTTTGTAAGGGTCCATTCAAAAAGGAAATTATTTTTTCCGGAAGATAAACAATAACTATAATGTTGGTAATTCTTAAAAAGTAATCTAGTAAATATTAATGGACATAAAAAAAATAATTAAAATTAAGTAAAAAAAAAAAGAACCAGAAGAGAAAATATTAATAGAACTAATTAAGCATCTCCATAAAAGCACCAAGACGAGTTTTAACTTGCTCAATATTTTCTCCAATTCTATTAAATGTTAAAGCAATTGCGGGTATATCTAAATTCTTGCGAGTTTTTTCTTTTAGCATTGAATAACAGTTAGAGATAGAATGGCAACCAAAAAGTTGATTAAAAATAATTCCATCTGCGTTCAGTTTTTCTGCCACTCTGATATAAGAACTTGTTAACACATTGTTATCACATCCAACTCCATTCTCTGTGATATTAAATAAGAATTTGGCATATGCCTTAATTGGATCAGAATTATTAGATATAGGAATATCATCTAAGGCTCTCAGTACGTCCCAGTCGGCATATATTGCTCTTCCTCCTAGCTCATAAATAATTTCGTGAGTTTGGGGTTCCCAACCACCAAACATTGGTGTAATCATTATAATTGGCATTTTTGATACATCCATACCTATACCCTTTCGAATTCGTTCTTTCATCTCATTTACCATTTGGTGAATATTTTCCGCATATCTTTTTGCATTAGAATTATAGTCTTGAAAGCTAACACTTAAAAGAGCAAGAATTTCGCTAAATGTAGCGGGGTTACATGGATAAAAATCAGAAGTACCTATTTCGTATAATATAGCTTTGTAATCCTCCCTAATTTGATTTGATATCCTGAAATGTTCTCGCATTGTACTTTGATTATAGGAATTACCACTTAAATTTTCAAGCTGATTAATTACATCTGAGAGATTGTCGGTTAAGAGCTCAAGAGCGTTTCCAATGTTCCTGGGAGGAATATCTAGCCAAATTTGTTTGACATTGCTATTTATAGCTTTTAGAGATTCTAGATATTTATTCCAAGCACTACATCTGATAGAATAATTAATATTCGCACTAACATTCTTTGATTTTGTTACATACATTCCAACCAATGTTTTTAGCGCGAAACAAAAATCACTTGAAATTCCACGTTCTACTCCAATATCAAACATTTCGTTATACTTTTCATTTAATGTTTGGATAACATCATCAATTATTTGGTCTATTATTTTATTGATTTCTTTAATACCCATATTCTTTACGTAACCTAAAAATTTCGAGATATTATCCCAACCGAATAACGAAGCACTTGATCCCATCAAAGAGAGATACTTACTAATTTTAAAGACATGCATTCTTATCGGAAATACTGGAACTAAATTTGGAAATCCATAAACGAGATCAGAAAAGGGTAAAGCCACTGAAATTAGATGTTTTTTTTCTCTGGTCTTCATTCTTTTCAATTCTTCCCTTCCTGCAATAAGGTTATAAGACATCTTTAAGACTGAAGAAAATCGTATTATTTCATCTGCATACAAACTCATTAGGCCATCATCTCCAAAAAGGCTTCAATCCTAGTTGATAATTGTCCTTTATTTGCGCGAGAGTAATCTCGTTCTAAATTTAATACCTGTATCCCATATTTCTGCAAATTTTCTTTAAAATATGTAGAGAGCATTGAAAAATGATCACAAAATTTTATAATATGATTAATAACTCCAAGAGATTTTCCGTTGGTTTTTTTTTTGAAGTTATTATTTAACTCGATTATTTGGGAAATCTTATTTTCTAGAAAATTCGGAACAGAATGATCACTTAAAATATTCCGTTTAAATCTTTCAATTAATATTTCATATGGATTTTGAATGGAGTTTAAAAATTTTTCTTCAAAAACTTGAGAATAATAATGGCTTCCTATCCACGTATCAAAGAATACTATATTTCCACCTCCCTCTTCAATAATATCAATCAAATTGTCATTAATGAAAACGGAGCAACCTGTAAGAATTACATTCTTTTTACTTGTATTAATCTCTTGATTGTCCTTATTGTTTTCAATAAATTGAGAAAGTTCATTATAAAAACTAGGCCCATACAGCAAAGCTTTTTGCATTATTCTTACCTTTTTTGAGCCTAGAATTCTAAGTTCGTTTAATTCCAGCAATTTTTTTTTTAAATTATTATATTTTCTTATACTTTCTATTAAATTATCATCTTTTATTTTCTCGTTTTTAATTTTCTCTAGTTGGTTTTTAAAATCCATTAATTCTAATTTAAAATATTTCAAACTGTTCTTATTTTTAGTATAAGGTAAATAAAAATTCATTCTTAACACATTAAAGTATTTCGAAATAATTTCTGACCCACATATATCAGAAACACAGTGATTTGATACGATAAAATAATCTATTAACTCTAAAAATCTATATTGTGGGTATTTAGTAGAAAATAAACCAATACATGATTGGGTAAAAGCACACGTAGATGGTGGTAGATAATCATGGCTTGCGTCCATCAATTCATCATTTCCTGCAAACATCATCCTTAAAGGAAAAAAACCAGATGCATCTAACATCTCTTCAGGGATATTATCATGGGCTATAAATGCCACAACTTTAACACCATTTTCCTTCTTTCCTTTTAGAAATTCAAAAAATTCTGATGAAAAATCAGGCTCAATCATAATTTTAAAAAAGTGTTTTTATGAGTATCTACTTGAAAAAACTCAATTCTTTAAAAAATTTTACCGATTTAAGATATAAATAAGAATATTAAAACAGATTTTCTTATCACTCTTTAACTAGGAATTATTTTCTTGGGCAATAAGAGCAGCTCCAATAGCCCCAGTTAGCTGTGGTAACTCAGGAATAAAAATTTCAAACCCAAACTCCTCTTCTAAATACTTCTTTACAGCAGGATTCTTTGCGACCCCTCCACAGAATATTAATTGAGGTTCGACTCCAATTCGTTTAGCCATTCCAGCAACTCTTCTTGCAATTGATTTATGAATCCCACTTGCGATATCCTCTTTAGAAGCACCTCTAGCGAATAAACTAATAACTTCACTTTCAGCAAATACTGTACAAGTAGAACTTATAGATTCATATTTCTTAGATCTTAATGCTAAATTACCAAATTCATCAATTGGAACCTCTAGTGCATGAGCCATTACTTCAAGAAAGCGCCCTGTTCCCGCTGCGCATTTATCGTTCATTTGGAAATCAACAACATTCTTGGTTTTCTTCGATATGACTATTGCCTTACTATCTTGTCCCCCGATATCTACAACAGAGTGTACTTCAGGATAGAAATACTGAACGCCTCTAGCATGCGCAGTAATTTCAGTTACTCTGTCATTAGCGATATCAATAGTATTTCTACCGTACCCAGTACTCATTACAAATACTTCTGCTGGCTTTAATTGATGTGTTTTTAGCAATTCGTCAAATAGATTGTGCCCAACTCTTTTGAAGTCATAGGTTGATCGTTCTGTCTTATGATCAATTAACTTTCCGTCATTTATTAAAACAATTTTAGTTGCTAATGAACCAATATCTATTCCTATAAAGTGTCTCAAACTATTCACTAATTAGATGTGTTTGAGTAAGAGAATAATTATATAAATTTTAATTTTTTGATAATATAAACGCAAAAATCACCCTAAGAAGAAAACAGAGATTAAGATTGTTATTAAAAATGCAAAAATCATTTTAATGATATTCTTTATTATGGATTCTTTTGAGATCATGCCTAAAAATATACCCAACATAATTATAAAACTTAAAATAATAATAAATGAATAAATAAAAATATTCAAAGCTGCAGCTGAAACAAATAGAAATGGAATTAAAGGAACGATACCTCCTAAAAATGGAGAACCTCCGTTAACTATGGAAACTATTATGGTTGCATATTGTTCCGCACGATCTTGAATCGTTTTAATATTCTTTTTCTGTTCTTCCAGTGATTTTTTTTTTGAAAATTTATGTTTCTTTTTCAGATTTATTAACATTGATTTTTCGATTTCTTCAATTTTGGATATGGCTTTATTGTAATCCTTATTTTCTGTTTCATATAGAGCCATGGCTTTATTTAAATCGGCTTTTAGCTTTTTTTGCTCAGCCCTCTCTGATAAATATGATCCAGTTAAACCAGATATAAACATAGAAATCGAAGAGCCTAAAGAAGTAATAATAACAAGATTACTTTCAACTGAATTTATATCCCCCTTTAGTATTATTACAAAAAAACCTAATAATATGCCAAGAACTGTTAGCATACCATCATAAAAATTATTTATAAAATACCTTCTTGCGATGGGCCATAATCCGGTAATTCTTGCGTAGATTCTTAATTTTTCTAACATTTTTAACATTAGTTTTTATACAGTACTCATGTACATATTCAAATTTTAATTTGTTTAGAGATTTCCTGTGGCTAAACTTAACATTAAAGATATAATAAGCGTTACAACACCCGCAGTAACTAGATGTAGTGAATATTTTATACGCCCTCTGCCAGAGATATTACCCAAAAAAAGCCCTAGATAAATTAGAAGCCCAACAAGGATGGTATAAGAAAAAATGAAATGAAAGAGATTTAACGATAACCCAAAGAAGAAGGGAATCAATGGTAAGGTAGAACCTAAAACAGGAGCTCCTCCATCAACAAGTGAAGCCATAATAGTAGCAAATTTTTCTGCTTGTTCCACCACTGTTTTATTATTTTTACCTTTTCTTGGAGAATTTTTAATAGGTATTAATACATTTCTCATCCGCTTTTCATTATTAGTTTTGATAGAAATAAGCATCGCTTTTTCAATTAACTTCTCGCCTACTATTTTTTTAGCAAGTTCTATCTTTTCTTTTTCTATTTTGGAATCATCTTCATCATTTTCACGATCGATAATAACCATTTCTCGTTTAAGGTCAAGTATTTTCTTTTTTCTTTCAGCCTCTTCAGAGAGAAATGCACCCCATAAACCACTAATTCCTATTGCTAAAGCCGTAGAAAAACCTAAAAGAACAATTGTTTGGGGAGAATTTGTACCACCTCCAAATAAAAATATTACAAAAGCACCACTAACAATACCTGCACAGGTTAATGCGCCATCAAAACAATTATTAAAAAACTTTCTTCGGGCAATAACTCCCAGATCAGACATTTTTGAGAAAGTTTGCCATTTTTTAATCGAAGATTTTAATCCCATTTTGTTTAATATACACCTTTAATCCCAAGAATTATTAGGGTTTAATTTATACGCCGAAAGGGGGAAATTAGAATATGAAGATAAAAAGTCCAAATTGTCATTCATTATTATAATAATAGTAAAATTTAGCAGTTTTTAATATTTTTGAATTAAAATTCTTTAAAAACGATGATTTTTATTTGTCTAATCATATATTTATCTTAAAGTATTAAAATTTTAGTGAATTTCAAAATGGCATCCAATAGAAAAACAAAAGAAGAGATAATTTCACTACTTATAGAGCATTCTAGGATTATCTATTCAGTTATTAGTGATATGGGCGTATATTACTCCACTTGGTCAGATAATTTTGAATTAAACCAAGATGATTTAGAAAAAAAGAAAAATAAAATGCAATTATCAGAAGAGGAAGCTGATGAGATCAAAATTAGATTGATTCAAGATTTTTCAGATACAGGGGCTTCAGGGCTTGGAAATTTTATTAACTTGGTGTTGAGAATGGATAATGTTATCAATTATCCCCTTGAATTTGTTGAAATGTTACCAAAAATCAAGCTTGATACAAAAATCTTTCAAGAGATAAAACCTCATTACCATAAATTAATAAACCAAATTCTTGAAATGGCTGATGCATTAAAAACGGTTCTAAAATATTTTAGAGATACTCCAAAAAAAGTATTTGATATGACAACAAAAATTCATGAATATGAAAATTATATTGATACACTTTATCGGCAATTCTTGGAATTCTTGTATTCGAATGAGAAAATTGACTTACGAAATTTACTACGAATTAGAGATAGTATAGTTTTATTAGAACAATTAGCAGATCGAATACACGATATAGCGGATGTAATGCGAGTTTTGTTATACCAATAGTCTAATTTAAATTTCGGTATTATGGAACTCTGAAAAAATTCAATAAAAATTTTATACAATTTCCCTAATTTTTTAGAATCTATTTTGAAGCTGGTTTAACTGCATGATTTTAAAACATTTATAGTGGAAAAAAAAAGGGCGTTTTTAATTAAAAAAAGTAAAATTTTTACGCATTAAATTCTTTTGGAATTGTAATATAATTCAAATAAAAAATTTTAGATATTGAAGTGGATAAAATGAACGGAAAAAGAAAATTTTACCTCTTGATAGCAATTTATCAAGTTTTGCTGGTATTTGTTGTCTTTTTTTCTGTAAATGGAATAATCACTTTTACCGTTGCTCAAACACCAAGTAATCTCGAATATTACCAATCTGCAACTGCGGGAATGCTAGGTTTATCTGCAGCCATAGCAGTAGGAGCGGCAGTATTAGGAAGTGGAATGGCTATTAAGACAGTTGGTACTTCAGCAATTGCTGCTTTGACAGAAAGAGAGGAATCATTCTTTAAAGCATTCTTGGTAGTAGCATTAGGAGAAGCTTTAGCAGTATATGGTTTGATAATTGCGATTCTTCTATGGACAAAAATACCCACACCCTAGATTGGTCTTTAAAAAAAAATTTCTTAAGAGAGAGAGGGGATTTTATACGAGTATCCCGGTTTCAGCATATGAATATACCTTTATTCGAATAGGATTTCTTAAACAGTTGATAATGGATGATTTAACATTAAAAGAGTTCGACAATCTAACAGATATGGACGATTTGATTAATTTCATATTGCCTTATTATCCTAACTTTAAAATCAGAGAAAATAAAATTGAAGAAATAGAAAAAGCATTGTATGATGTCTTTTTCAGGTTAATAGGAAAACTAATTAATGTATCTCCTATGAAATTGAGACTTTTTTTAAAAGATTATTTGTTAAAATATGAAATTATGAATATTAAACAAATTATTTTAAGTGTAATATTGGGAATGACAATTGAAGAAAAAGCGAGGAATATTAATATGTTGATTGAAAAATATCTGGAGAACACAGAGTTTATCAATAAATTAATTGAGACTCCTTCTTTAGAAAGAATTCAATTAGTTATGAAAACTACAAGATATAATAAAGCTGTAAGGGAGGGTATACTTTATTTTAATAGTAATAATGAAATTTTTGTATTGGAAGCATTTTTAGACCAATTATATTATATAAATTTGTTGCAAAGAGAACACATATATGCTCATAAAGAAAAAGAAATGATCTCTCTGTTTAATTCACTTATCACAGAATTATATAACATAAATATAATTTATAGAGGGATAATAAATAATATTGATGAAAAATTATTAAGCCAATTCCTTGTTGAGAATTATTTATTTTTTGATATAAATAAATTAGATTTCTTAATTCATCAAAAAAATCTAGATGAATTTTTTCTTGCACTCGATTACGAATTGCATAAAATTACAAAATTGAATTATAATATATCCCTAAAAGATATTGAACATCCTATTTGGGAACTCAACAAGATTTATATCAATTATTTTTTTAAAAAATTCAAAATTAAAATGGATGATATAGAATATTTAACAATATACAGAATTATAGAATTAATTATAAAAAAAGAAAAAGAAATTAATATAGTGATATTACCAAAAGTAGTAGATTTACTTCACAAGAAGTTTAATAAGTTAAAGATTGTTGACAATAAATGATAATAGGGTGAGTTATATGGAACTTTTCAAATGGTTAATAGATATTGAGGAGAAGTATGAAGCATTAATAGAGGAAGCAAAAACTGAGAGCGAACAGCAAATATCCTTATTAAAGACCGAAAAGGATGGAGAGATGGAGGGAATTATTAAAATTAAAAAGGATTTTGTGAATTCGGTCTTAAATAATTTAATGACAGATTTAAAAGAGCAAATTTCTAAGTTTAAAGACATTTGTAATAACGAGATTGAAACACTAAAAGGTACCTATTTAGCTAATCGAGATAATTTAGTTCAAATAATACTAAAAAAACTAGGATATGATTTCTAATGGTTGAACAAAGAATTTTTGCATTAGGTGATGATGAGACTGTAACTATGCTTGGCCTTATTGGAATAGATGGAATTGCCTTAGAAGATACTGGAGATTTTTTGAAAAAGTTCAATAAATTAACTAATGATCAATCTATTAGCATGATTATAATAGTAATCGATTTACCTAATGATATTATTGATTATTTAATTGATTATAAATTGAATAAGAGGAGACCCTTCATTTTTTATGTGCCAGATATTTTTAATTTGCAAGAAGATTCTAAAGAATATATTTTAAATAGAGTATATGGTGCGATTAATAAGCTAGTAACTTAAACATGAGGGATTTGTATGATAGAAGAAAAGGAATTAAAACGAAACACTGGAAAATTAGGATTATATATGATTGAAAATGCACAACAAGAAATTAAAAATATTCAGCGAAAGACGTTATTTCAGAAAGCTGAAATCAGAAAAGAATACGAGGAGAGAATCTTTAAGTCATCTCAAAGGATTAGAGATGATTTTTTTTCTAAATACAACGAAATTTTGAATAAATCTTTAGCTAACTCCCTTATAGAATCTAAAGATCAGATTTTAAAATTAAAAAATGACATGATAAAAGATTTAAAATCATATCTACAAAAAGGGATTGGGGAAATAATTAATCAAAGGTATAATAATTATATAGAATTTATTATCAACCTTTTAAAAAGTATTAAATCTTCCATAGATTATCAAGGAGATATACTGATTCTTTTTAATTCAACCGATTATGAATACTTTTCCAAGAATTTCTCAAAAATTAAAGATATTTTTAAAACCCATCTAATTATTGATAAAAGTCCTGAAGAACACATTGGTGGCTTTATAATTTCCTTAATTGATGCTAAGATGATATTTGACAATACCATCGATTCATTAATTACAAAAAATTTCGCAGATATAGAAATCGAATTCTCTAAAATTATATCCGACATTAATTATCAAAATTTAAGTGCTCAATTTGAAGAATCTATTAAAAATGAGAAAAAAAGTATAGAAAAATACTTGAGAAAATATGATAGCCTCTAATGAACAAGATTCTGGATATATCTCAGCAATTAATGGTTCTCTGATTGAAATTAAGGGATTAGAACATGAAATTCGTCTTCATGATCTAGTTAAGATTTCAAATATTAATGTACTAGGAGAAGCAATTCAGATTTATTCAGATAAAGTTATAGTCCAATGTTTTGAAGATACAAGTAATTTAATTTTGAATGAAAAAGTTGTAAATTTAAGTGAACCATTATCTATGGAATTGGGACCAGGTTTATTATCAAGCATATTTGATGGAATTCAGAGACCTCTAAAAACGCTTTATTCTGAATTTAATGATACTGCTTTTTTAAAAAGGGGGGTAGATTTGCCTTCTCTTCCAAGAGAAAAAAAGTGGCCATTTATCCCACTAAAGAAAGAGAATTCTCAAATAGTGAGTGGTGATATTTTAGGAGTAGTGCAAGAAACACCTTTAATAAAGCACTATATTATGGTACCTCCAGGAATATCTGGAACTTTAAGTTCAATCGCTAAAAAAGGCGAATATTCGATAACTGATAACCTATATCAAATAAAGATTCAAGGGAAGGAAAAATCTTTTAATATGATACAAAAATGGCCAGTTACTAAAAGTAGACCATTTTTTAAAAAATTAAGTCCAAATGAACCATTAATTACTGGTACACGAGTGATTGATTTATTATTCCCTATTGCTAAAGGGGGAACTGTAGCTGTTCCGGGAGGATTCGGGACGGGTAAAACAGTAATTCAGCAAACATTAGCAAAATGGTGTGACGCCAATGTTATTGTATTCGTTGGTTGTGGTGAACGAGGAAATGAAATTGCAGATAGTCTTAAAGAATTTTCAAAACTAACTGACCCGCGTACTGGACGTCCATTATTAGAACGTGTTGTTATAATAGCAAATACATCAAATATGCCTGTTTCTGCACGAGAAGCGAGTATTTTTTCAGGTATAACTATTGCTGAATATTATAGAGACATGGGATATGATGTTGCTCTAATGGCAGACAGTACTTCTAGGTGGGCTGAATCATTAAGGGAAATTTCAGGCTTATTAGAGGAAATGCCTGCAGAGGAGGGATATCCTGCATATTTGCCCTCTAAATTATCCAGTTTTTATGAACGCGCTGGAATCGTTAAAGTTTTAGGGGAAGAAGGGGTTAGAACAAAAGATGTAGGGTCATTAACTATTATAGGCTCAGTATCTCCTCCTTCAGGAGATTTTAGTGAACCAGTTACTGCTACAACAAAACGATTTGTCCAAGCATTTTGGGCATTAGATGCAAGGCTTGCTTATGCTAAGCATTACCCTGCGCTTAATTGGCTTGATTCATATTCAAATTATCCAGAATATATCTCAAGATGGTGGAATAAACGCGACATTAATTGGTCTGAAATTGATATAGATTGGATAAACACACGTAAATGGTTAAATGAAATACTTTCAGAGGAAAACAATTTACGAAATATAACCCAATTGATAGGAGAAGAGAACTTACCAGAAGAGCAACGATTAATTTTATTTTGTGCCAAATTAA
>Ga0180437_10000773_pt1 | contig 58745 bp, 66 predicted proteins | sample SS_ome_4_FD_132410 | JGI IMG/M metagenome (GOLD analysis project Ga0180437, IMG submission 132410) | Hypersaline lake sediment archaeal communities from the Salton Sea, California, USA - SS_3_D_1 metaG | ecosystem: Environmental > Aquatic > Non-marine Saline and Alkaline > Hypersaline >...
GCTAAAAAATCATTTGATACTGTTAAAAAAGATGTTAAAGATCAAATGACAAAAGAAATGAACGAATCAATGGGTAATGATGAGAATAATACTGAAAAAAAATTTAATGAAAATTATGATAGTGTCTATGGTACAAATGAAGATAAGTGGTGATAAATATAGTCAGGTAATTAAACTATTGGAGGGAATGCCTATATGAAAAAATCTATTACCATAGATACTAATTTATTGTTAGATGATGAAAAAATTATTTTTAAGCTTGTAAAGGAATATGATGAGATACTTATTCCATCAACTGTTTTGAAGGAGTTAGATAAACATAAATACACTCCTAATTTAGCCTTTAGTGCAAGAAATGCTATAAGATCAATTCAAGAGTTTAAGCAAAAATATCCTGAAAAATTAAAGTTGCCTTTATCAGATAGGGATATATCTTCAAATGATCAATGGATTATAGATACAACAAAGAAGTACAATGCTGATCTTGCAACCAAAGATATTTTAATGTCAATGATTGCAGAATCAGAAGGGATTAATTGTAAGGTTTATGATGTAGTAATGAACAATTTGTTTGATCCATATAATTATGTTACGGTGGATCAGATATATAGTCATAGGAATACTTTTGAATGGGATAAATTTTATAAGGGTGAGGCTTATGATTCTATTCTTGATTTTTATTCAATGGTATTGAATAAAGAATTGAGTAGAGATTCATGGTTTTTTATTTTCATACAGGCTGAAACAGGAGACCCATATATATATGCCAATAATCCTACTAAAGAATATCTTACAAGAATTGATCATCATCCCCATTATAGGGAGTTGAAATGTGACAATAGTAAGGTTATAAAGGCAAAGGATATATATCAAATATGTGCTATATATGCTTTAAGGGAAGCACCACATGTCTTGATAACAGGTAAGTGGGGAAGTGGTAAATCTTTACTAACTTCTGCTTATGCTCTTGAACATAATGAAAAGAAGACTTTTATTACAAGACCACCTATTGGTATAAATAGTAAATATAATATAGGTTTTATGCCCGGACCTAAAGAAGAAAAAATGGTTGATTGGTTGGCAGGATTTACATCTTCATTGTATTACATTTATGGTAATACGAATGGTCAAACAGATGGAAAGAACAGTTATGATTATGTAAAGGATCATATTTTCAGTCAAAAATATGAAGTAATTCCTTTAAATGCAATTCAAGGGTTGTCTTTACTTGACGATGATGTTATGCTAATAGATGAAGTTCAATTGATTTCTGTTGACTATATGAGTATGATTCTTAGTAGACCAACTAAGAATGGTAAATTAATCTTGATGGGGGATTTGAAACAGACATATGATGTTGTTAAACCATCTGAATCAGGACTATTAAAGCTATTGAGAATTCTTCCTCATCGTTCAATGGCATTTGTTAAGTTAGAAATGTCTTATAGATCAGATATATTAGAAATTGCTGATTTGTTACAAGATAAGACAATGGGTTAATATAAGGGACCGTAGCCGAATTTGGCATAGGCACTTGCCTTAGAAGCAAGAATCTGAAGGTTCGACTCCTTCCGGTCCTACCAATTTATAAGGGGATTAAAATGACTTGTGAAGAATTAATGTTAGAAATTTGGGATAGAATTTTAGATTGGTACATTTGGGGAAGTGGTGGAACTTGGTAGACACAACAGACTTAAAATCTGTTGGTCCTTAGTGACCGTGGGGGTTCAAATCCCCCCTTCCCCACCATTTTAAGGGGATGTAGCCGAATTTGGTATAGGCGATAGATTCAAAATCTATAATCTGAAGGTTCGACTCCTTCCATCCCTACCAAAAAAACATATACTGATGGACATGAAATGATTGTCATAAAGTAAAGGAGATATATTATGTTTAAGAATTGTTATTATGGTACAAGGCATTCTGTTGTGCATTTATGGGAGCAGGTATCAGGCGAAAATCTATATACTGAAATAGATTGGACTCCAAGTATTTTTCTTCCATCTACAAAAAGCAATGCAGATGCATTTACGATTTTCGGAAACCCTGTACAAAAGAAAATATTCAACAGCTATTATGATTATAGTTCCTTTTTAAAATCCAATAAATCAGTCAACATTTTTGAGAACAATGTAAGAAGTGAAATTCAATTTCTTTCTGAAAGGTACTATGGTATACCTGATGATGAGATGGATGTTCCTAATTTACTTGTTTATTATTTGGATATAGAGGTAATTCCTGAATTGGGATTTCCTGATTGGAAAGACCCTAAAGACCCTGTTATTCTTGCCTCTATTAGAAATAGTATTACTAAGCAAACTGTCACTTTTGGATATGATCCTCTTAATTTAAGACCATATTCAGGTGATATGAAAAATCACAAATATTATGCATTAAAGAGTGAAGAAGACCTATTGAAATATCTCTTTGCTTTTATACACAAATATCCATGTGATGTTTTGAGTGGTTATAATATATGGTCATTTGACCTTCCATATTTAATTAATAGATCAATTGCTTTATGGGGTGAGGATAAAGGCAAGGAGATGTATAATAAAATGTCTCCTATTAATCATGTTAGTGTATGGAAACAAAGAAGTTCAGATGAAATTAATATTGATATAGCAGGGTGTACCATTTTGGATTATTATAATGTCTATAAGTGGTATGGGAAAAATCTTGAAAGATATACGCTTGATTATGTATCTCAAACAGAATTAGGTGTGGGTAAATTAGAGAATCCATATGATTCAATGAGGGAACAAGTTGAAAAGGATTGGGATAGTTTTGTAGATTACAACGTGGTTGACTGTGAACGTGTAAATGACCTTGAAGAACAGCTTGGGTATATTAAGATGATCCAAGCATTAAGTTTGCTTTGTAAATCCCCTATGAGAAATTATAATGCTCAAACTCAATTAATTGAAGGTTTGATGTTGACTTATTATAGAAGGAATGGGTTATGTGCTCCACATTTTGCAGGTGGTGAACAGTTACCTTTTCCTGCTGCTCATGTCAAAGAACCTCAAAAGGGAATGCATGAATGGGTTGTGGATATTGATATTACATCAAGCTATCCATCCCATATTATAGCATTGAATATGTCCAATGAGACATTTTTTGGTAGGATTATAAGAATGCAGGAAAATGAAGTATTGTCTTATGTAAGAAAACGTGATTTCCCTGAATTTAAAATGACAAGGGAAGTAAAGGGTGAATGGGAAATAGATACATTTGATGGTGATAAACTTAAAAAGTTTAATATGGCGTTAAAGAAGGGGTTATTGGCTATTGCTCCATGTGGTTCTGTATTCACAACTAATAAAGAAGGTGTTGTTGCAAAGGTTGAAAAAAGTGTATTTTTTAAGAGAAAGGAAGTTAAAGGTAAAAAGAAAGAATGGAGTTTAAAAGCCAATGAGTGTGAAGGACTTGAAAAGGAAAAATGTGAAGAAAAGAAAATGCAATCTCATTCATTACAGCTTGCTTTGAAAATTATGATGAATGCATTTTTTGGCATTCTTTCTGTTCCATATTCACGATATTTTAATGTTCATATTGCAGAAGCTATTACGTCATGTGGTAGGCATACAATTAAATCAGGGCAACGGTTTTGTAATGATCTATTGAATGGTGAATTTCATATTGATTATGATCCCAATTTTTCTATTAGGTTTGAAGATTTATTGAGTTCATTACAAGCAACTTGGGAAGGAAATTCTAATAGAAAAGACTATGTGTGTTATATAGATACAGATAGTTTATTTGTTAAATTGGGTGAGTGGATAAATGATATATCTTCTTCTCTTTGGGATGAAATTGATAATGATGAAAAGATTGAGTTTATTAAAGAAATATCATCTAAGATGGAAGAATATATTGATAATAGGATATTTAATGAAACTCAATTAATAGACTATAATTCTCAAGTGCATGATTTTAAGATAGCATTCAAGCAAGAAATTATTGCTAAAACAGCATTGTTTATTAAGAAAAAGAAATATGCATATTGGCTTTTAAATGATGAGGGTGTTCCTACAGATAAAATTAAGGTTACAGGTCTTGAAATTATCAGGTCTGAATCTGCTGAAGCTATTAGACCAAGACTTAAGGATGTTATGGAGCAGATCATGAGACAGAAAGCAGATAATGATATTTCAAAGCTTATTAGGATATACAAGAATGAGTTAAATAAGCTTTCTCCTGAAGAACTAGCTGCTAATATCGGCATTAATGGCATAAAGAAGTATCTTGGTACGGGTTCACCTATAAAAGGTACTCCTTGGCATGTTAAGGGGGTTCATGGGTATAGGGTATTATTAAAGGAACTTGGTATAGAAAACAAATATGAGGATATTCATGAAGGTCTTAAAGCAAAGGTTGTTTATGTCAAGAAAAATCCATATAATATAGAGACAATAACATTCCATGAATGGCCTAAAGAATTCAATACAGTTATTGATTATGATAAAGAGAAAATGATAGAAAAATTCTTTGTTAATAAAGCTAGATTCCTTCTTAATCCTATAGGCAAAGAGAGTATAATTGATAGTGATAAAAGTTCTGTAAAGGCGTTTTTTTAATGAAAGAATGGGTAAAATTAAAAGATAGAGAACCTGAACATTTATTAGAGATAGATGTTTTAATAAGACATTGTAATAAAAATCTAAAATTAGAAGATAGAATTGTTACAGGATATATTGGTGATGATAATTTTTATTTTTTGGATGGTGGTGAGTTGTCCTTTAATTGGGATATTATAGAATGGAGAGAAAGTGATTAGAATAGGTAAACCACCATATTTAGAATGCTCATCAAGAGGGGATAAAAGGTTTTCTGCTTTTTATGCTAAAGTTAATGGAAAATCAATTGAAGATCAATATCAGGCAGCAAAGATATTTGAGGATGGGTCAAGGGGTTTGACATGGAAAGAAGCTAAAGGTAGAAAACCAATTAATCATGATGAGATATCTAAACTCTATAAAGAGTTATGGAAACAATACCTACTAAACAATTTAACCCTTCTTAGAGGCATCAAACAGGCATCAGGATTATCTGACATGTTTGGTCAAGAAGGGCATAATTGCCAAGCTTTAACCTTATGGGAATTAAGAAATGAATTATAAATTAAATATATTTCTTATTTTACTTTCCCTTTGTTGATCTTGTGGTGGTGGTTCTTCCTCTTGATCTTGTGGTGGTGGTTCTTCCTCTTGATCAGGTGGAACTTCTAATTTCGTTCTTGTTGGCTTTGTTTCCTTATCAACATTTTTCCACTTGCTTTTCTTATCCCTTAAATCTTCCATAATAGCATCATTGGCATCTGATTCTTCTTTTTTTGCCATAGCCTTGATTGCATTATCTATTATTTTAATATATCGTGCCACCTTTTCAGAAGGGTATTCTCCACCAACTTTTGGTTCAGGCAATCCAAGTGCTTTTGAAATTACACTTTCTTGTTCACCTAAATATTTTTCTATTAGCATGTTATCTCCTATATTGGTTCAGTTATAGGGGGGATTATGTTTCCCCCCCATATTTATCTTATTTATGATACCATTAAACATACTGTATCTAATACAGCATCAACTTTTTCTACATCAACATTTATATCACCTAATCCCATTAGGGTAAGAATGTCAATAATATCTTGTTTTAACATAGGGTCTTTTTCAAACTCATCAGAAAATTGATCCATTACTTTAGCAACAGCTTCATCATATAGGTCTCCACTTTCTGCTGATCTAACACTTTCACATATAAGTGCTAATATTTGACCTTCTTTTGTCTTTTTGATTTCTGTTCCTGCAATTCTTCTAAGTGCCATTTTTAATGCAAGTTTTAATACTTCATATTTGTCATCAGTTTCTTCTTTATCTTTTTTCCAGAACATAATTATTCTCCTTATAGTTTAAAATCTCCATAATGTTGTACGTCCCATAAATCAGCCCCTCTTATTTTATCAGCTTGATTATCAGGGGTGTATCCTTTTGCTTTATCATGCGCCCATTTGAAATAGGCATCATCATTATAAAATATAGGGAATTTTTCATCTTCATAATCCCTGCATCCTGCAAGTAATGTTGTTATTCTTGTTAGTTCAGAGCAAACAGGTTTGAACATTGGTGTCCATTTAGCTGTTACTGTTGTGGCATGAGCTAACAATCTTAATACAGGATATCTTTTACCTTCATATTTTCTTGATACTATTTTATGAGCATATTCGAATCTTTCAGGTGTCATATCCCTATGTCTACCTATAATTACTCTATACCCAAGATAATCTTGATATATATTTTGTCTACTGTATCTCCATAATGCTTCAAAAGTATCACCTTCTGTTGATGTTATCATTAATGAATGTCTGAATTCAGCACTTCCATCAGATGATCTTTTATTGGTCACAGAAACAATTAATTTACCTAGCCATTCATCCATTTTGGATGTAGGAGAAATAGCAGTTACACATACTATATCACCAGGCTTTAATATCATATATCATTCTCCTATTTTTTTCTTTTTTCCTTTTCGTTTTGTATCCATACATGTAATGCTGTATAGAGTTCTTTTACTGCATCTTCATTTTTTCCGATTGCCTTAGTAAATTCTTTTACTGATTCTTCATCATTTCCTATTGCTTTGGTGAATTCCTTTACATATAATGGGTTTGGAATTGAAACTCCTTTATCAGGCAATGATTTGTTTGTAAGAAATCTTAAAACTACATTAGCTGATCCATATATTAAAGCAACTACTGCCGGTGCTGCTTCAGGTGGTAGAGGTATTCCATTTGAAGCAGCAAGACCTATTACCAAAGTTGTTAATATCACATTGACATTAATTGTCTTACTCTTTAACATTCCTAACAAAATCTGTTTATTCATTTTCTATTCTCCTTTTAACGTATTTTACCTATTAAACTTATACTAGTTTAATTTTCTTACCTCACAATTTTTTTAGACGTATATCTTTTCTTCTGTGTCAAAACTAGGTTTACATGTATCAACAATTTTATCTCTTAAATGTATAACATCTCTCATAGCTATTATCATTTCTCTATCTTTATTTATAATATCCCTGTAATAGCTTCTTATTGATTCCATGTTTATATCATCTATAATTAGGGGTCTTTTTCTGATTCCAAAACTGAATGTCCAATTGTAGTCCGTATTAATGTGAGAGTTAAACCAATGAACTTCTATCAAATCATTATTTGCGGTAACTATGTTATTTTTAAATTCCCTATATTTTTCCCAACCATCAATTCCATCAGCTACAGACTTATGGATTACAGATATAACATCTCTTTCTTCATCAGCTACAAAATCTAGCCAACATCTTCCAATTAATTCTGTATATCCTTTAAATCCAAGATCAATTGATAAACTTGCATTTGCAAATCTTACAATTAGATTTTGATCAAGAACTAATGAATACATATTTGTGAAATTCAACATATTGAAGATGATATTCCTTAGTTCTTTTACTTCATCTTCTAAGGTACTACGTCTTTCAATACCTGATCTACGTTCATTAGTGACTTGTTTTTTCAAATCTGACATGTTTTTCTCCTTTATGGCAATACTGTTGGATTTGTTTGTATGAAATTAGATATGGTTATTATTATACCTATTAAGCTAAGTACTATAGTTCCCATACCTATCCATCCAAGATGTATTTTACTAATTATCTTAGAATTATCATCAACTGATTTTTTTCCATGTTCTTCTATTCTATTTGATATATTGCTTTCTGAATTTGTTATTCTATCTTCTACGTCATTTATCTTTCCCCCCACTCCATCTATTTTTTTTACCGTATCTCTTAATTTTTCATTTGTATTTTCTATTTTTTCTGTAATGGAGCTTAAAGTATTACATATTGTGTTTTGTTTAGAAAATAGATTGTCTTGTCTTGTGGCTATACCATCTAATTTATCAATGGTTTTTGAGGATTGATCTAATATCGTTTGATGCATGATTATCATATTCCTGTAACTTTCCATCAGTAATACTAAATCATCTCTCGTTAATTTTTCTTCAGACATAAGTAAAACTCCCCAATTTATGTAGTAACCTCTATCTTATATTTATATTTCTTTGTAAAAAAATACTATTTTTCATTCAAAATGATTAAAAATTTATAAATATTAGTGATATGAAAAGACTACTAAATAAAATAGATGGATATTTGGACATAAAAGAGAAGTATGATTCTATTTCTTTATCTTCTAAAAGTGATTATAATTTAAATGAAATCATTGAAATTATTAAAAAATCTTCTGATAAAGAGAAATCTATTTCTATGTTTAATGATGATATTAAGCAAAAAATTAGAAAATTAATGGAAGGGGGAATATTATAATGGGTGTAGATAAGATTGATAAATATCTCAATAAAAAAGAAAGTAAGGTAGATGAACAAAATGATGAAAAGAAATCTCAGATGTATAGAGAAGGTCTTTTTCAATTAAGAAGTGCTTTTTTTGAATTTAGTCAAAATTATATGAAAGCTATGGGTATGATGATGCAAAGTAAAAATGTTTATCCTAAATACAAAAAATATAGAGATTCTATAGCAACTACTTATGAAAAGATGGATGATTCTATTTCAAAACATTTTGAAATTCTTACTAAAGATTTAGATAAGCAAAATAGATAAGGAGTTAAAATGAACAAAATTAAAGAAGTATTACTTGAAGCTGATAAGAAGTCTGATAAGAAGGCTGATAAGAAAACTGATAGCAGTTCTAAAAAGAAAGAAGGAAAAATGTTAGGTAAGCTTCATGATCTTGATGATAAAATTGAAGATTTTATTGATAGTTTAGAAGATCAGATTATGAGTGTTGAGGATAATCCTGTATTTGTTAAAAAAGCACAACAGCTTTTAGCAGACATGTCAAAAGAATATTCTGAATTTATTATGGCATTAAGAGCTATTGTCAATGCAGTTGATAGAAAAGGTCAAATGTTACCATCTATTCCACCACAACCATCTAGAGTTAGAGATGTAATGGATGGATCAGGAGAGGAAGAACCACCTGTTGAGGAAGAATTGCCACCTGAAGAAGAAGAAGCACCACCTGAAGAAGAAGGTGATGATGATGAATTTGAATTGAAGGTTGCTAAAAAGAAAGGTGGAAAAAAGAAACCTGCAAAGAAAAAAAGTCCTGTAAAAGAAGCATTGGAACTATAATATGAATTTACTTGAAACAATTGATGATATACTTGAACAAGAAAAGAGTATATTACCTAAAGATAAAACAAAAACAAAGACTAATTTTGAGTTTGATGAAAATATGTTTGATAAAATGGCAAACTTTATCATTAATCTTGATCCCGATTCTCTTAGTGATTCTCAAGTTGAATCAGTTATAAATATGATTGAAGACCTTGAAGTTGATGTTGATGAAATAGATGAGGCTAAAAAACCAAAGCTTGCTAAAAAAACGGTCTCAACTGAAAACCAATATTCTAAGAGATGGTATAGAAAAAACAGAACAAATATAAAAAGAAGAAAGGCGAAATTCAGAAGGAGTTCTGAAGGTAGAAAAAGGCTAATGAAGAAAAAAAGATTAGCTAAAATGGGAAGGACTCCTACAGGCAGAAAGAAAGTAAGATATCACGTAAAAAAGAAAAGCGATAGGAGAGTTGACAATGAACCTACTAAGTAAAATTGATGGTTACTTAACTGAAAAAGTTGAAGTAGATCAAGTTATGAAAACAAAAGACGGTAAAGTAGCTGTTAAATGGAAGGGTAAAAAAAGTTTTCAAGTTATTGATGATAAAGAAGTAGGATTATATTTAATGTATCTCATAACAAGAAATCCAGAAGAAAAGAAAAAAATTACGGCTACTGTTGCGAAATAAGGAGAATATACAATGAGTTTAATAGATAAAATTGATGAATTTATTGATAAGATAGATGATAGAAAATATGATACTAGTTATACACTTGAAGATTTACAAGAATTAGGATTAGAAGCAGATGTTATTGAAAGATTAATTGAAGACGGTATGAAACAGAAGGATGATTACAAACCTTCAGAATATTTAAATGGTAAAAGAAAAGTTGGTGGTAAGGAATATGATAATTTCTTTAAAGGTATGCTAAAGAAATGGAAAATCAAGAGCTATAAAGACCTTCCTAAAAATAAACAAGATGATTTTTTTAATGATGTTGATAAGGGATGGAATTCTAAAAAGGAGAAGAAAAAATAATGGATATTCAAACAAAACTTCAAGACTATTTGGATAATAAAGATAATGATGAATACTATCCTGAAGAAGATGCTGCATTAATGGATAGAATGATGGAATTTATTATGAATCTTGATTCTGATAATCTTAGTGAAGATGAGATTGATGAGGTAACGGAAATTATTGATTCTATTGCTGATGAAAATCTTGATGAGACTCTTGAAGATGATCTTGATGAAGCTGTTGCTGCTAGAAAGGTAAAAATTAAACCTTCTGATAAACGTAAAAGAAGAATGGAATATAGACGTAATAGAGCAGCATTGAAGCTGAAAGCTAAGAAATTCAGAAGGACAACTAAGTATAAGCAATGGAATAGAATGAAGAAAAGAAAGGCAAGTCAAGGTAAGACAGCAAGAGGTAAAAGAGTTAGAAAGTTCATGTAAATGAAGAAATATAAGAGAAAAAAGAACGAAAAGGAATATATTCCTAATAATCCTGAAAAGTATTGTGGAACATATCCTATTGTATGCAGGTCTTCTTGGGAACATAGAGTATGTCAATATTTTGATTTTCATAAGGACGTTATAGAGTGGTCAAGTGAGAATCATAGGATAAAATATTGGGATGGTAGTAGAGGTAAATATAGGATATATTATCCTGATTTTTACGTTATGTTCAAAGGAAGGGGTAAGTATATAGTAGAGGTTAAACCACAAAAAGATTTAAGGATGCCAAGGAAAAAAGGTGGTAAGAGTCAGAAGACTATGATGATTAGAGAAGATACGTTCTTAACTAATCAATATAAGTTTGAAGCAGCAAAGGAATACTGTAAGAAGCTTGGTTATAAATTTGTAATACTCACAGAAAAGGATTTGTTTAGGAGATAAATATAGGAGATAAATAATGGACTTAATAGAAAAATATATGGGTGAAAAGGCATTTTTTCCAAAGGGTAGATCAGCATATACACCTGGTGATATAGTAAAAATTACAGGTAATGTAAATAAGAAATATAAAGGAAAACAAGGTGAGGTTGTTACTAATTTAATGGACCCCGGACATGAAAAGAAATATCATATTGAGATTGATGTAAATGGAAAAAAAATAGTAGTTTTAAATACTGAAGTTGAATTAGTTAAACCTAGAAGTGTATTAAAGTAATGGGGGATAAATATGGATTTAATAGACAAATATCTAATTGAAGCTAATAAAGAATATATACATGTAATTGATGATAATGGAGAGTTTAATGTAATGCATTCCGTTCATAATAGTCCTCAATTAGGTGGTCAGGTAATGAAAACATTTAAAAGTAAAAAGAAGGCGATTGAGTTTGCTTTTAAAATTCAGAAAAAAGAAATCATTTTAAGTTGGAAACAGAAAGGAAATAGAGCAACTGGTGCAACATGGTCAAAAGAAGGAATTCATGCTACAGTAAGACAACTTAAGGGAAAATAGGAGATGGATATGTTAGAAGAAATATTAAAGAAATTGGATATTTTTATCCAAGAATCAAGAGTTAAAGGTGAAAAGGTTGAGGGTGTAAGACCCATTCAATTTATGAAATGGTGGGGGGATTTTAGGCCCGGTGATAGAGTTGATGTAATGTTTGATGAAGATTATATTAGTCTTGCAGGAACTAATGCAGAAGGTAGTTTTGCAGGTGTTAAGAAAGAAATGGAAATTGAAACACCTGAAGATATGGAAATGTTTAAAGATGGTGAAGGCGATCTTTGGAATTTTGTATAGGAGATTAAATGCCATTAAGACATGTTTATAAAAAGAAGTTTAAAGGTGTGACGTTAAAGACAGGTCATTTTTACAGGTTTAAATATCAAGCATGGGAAAGAGACCCTAAACCTGTTGTTATTTTTATGGCATCTATTGAAGGGATACATGAAAATTCAGGTCATCAATGGCGATTATTTCAATGTATTAATTTTACATACATACCAAGAGCGATGAGAAAGAGATTTCTTAAAGTTTGGTTGAAAGAGTTAGAAAAGCCAGGAAATATTAGATTTACATGGAAGAAAATAGTAGCCAAGTATCCATATTTACAACCTGCTATAAGAAGGTATTTTTTTAAACCTTCTTACTATATTAGAAGCTTAGAAGAAATCCCATTAGATGATGTTGAAAGAGTTGTTGTTTCTACTTTTTCTAAAGATTTTAGTAAGAAAATTAAAATGACATTGATAGGGAAATTTAAGAAAGCTTTAAAGGCAAGAGAAGCAGCAAAAAAGGCAAAAAAGGCAAAGAAAGCTAAAAGGAAGAAAAGATAATGGCAGATAAAACATATATTGAGATATGCAAAAACAGCAAATCTACTATTCAGCTTGAAATATCAAATAGATCAACAGGAAGTCCCTTTGATAGCATTCTTAGTGCTTCTTATTCAATTAGAGGATCAGCTAAAGATAATTTATTGATACCAAAGACACCTGCTAACAATTATGAGAATCAAGTGTGGGCAACAATAACTCAAACAATTACGGCTAGTGCTGCTAATTATGATCTTTATTGGGACATACATAGGACTGATGGGGATGTAACAACTCATTGTACTAAACTTTTGGTTTCTGATGCATGTTAGGGGATGGTGTTAGATGGCAGATTTATATTTTGAAGTTATGTTTAGATCATCCTCAAGTAGTAGTAGTTCTGAATCTATTTTTAGTAGTTCAAGCTCATCAAGTTTATCAAGTTCAAGCTCATCAAGTTCAAGCTCATCAAGTTCAAGCTCATCAAGTTCAAGCAGTAGCTCAATTTCATCAAGTAGTTTAAGTTCATCAAGTACTGCTTCTCCTTTTATTTTTGAAACGAATTTTGGTGAATATGATTTTGGTGATTCCCCTCCTTCAGGATGGAGTGAGTATATTAATGGGATTAATTTATTTTATTTTGATATTACCTCAAGTATAGGGGATGTTGGTAAAACATTAAGAATTGATACAATTAATAAAGAAACATCAACTGTAAAATGGGATATAGTCCCTCAAACATTGGATTTTGAAATATTAACAAGATTTGATGTTGATGGAACTAATACAGGAGCAGGTATTATATCTGTAAGAAATGATGCTGTTAATTTACGGTATTATAATTATACTCCAAATTTAAATAAAATAAGATTTACAGGTGGTGATAATGATGGTGTAAATGCTATATCAGATATTGTTTCTACTGATTGGATTTGTGTAAGATGGAAAATTATTAATGGAAATTCATATGTAAAAGCATGGAATGGTAGACTTATTGATGAACCTTCAGGATGGGGATGGACAGGAACAGAAACAATAGGAACATCAGGAATAATTTCATTTGGTCATAGAGATGAAGATTTTAGAACATATTTTGATTATATTTATATTAATGTTAAACCTGATGCAGAGGAATAAATTATGGCTAATAGTAATTTACATTTTTATGTTCAAGTTATAGATGTTGAGTATTATGAAGAAGAAGAAAAAATAAATTTTTATGTTACTATTAGATCATCTTCAAGTAGTTCAAGTTCTGTAAGCTTTAGTTCAAGTAGTAGTTCATCTATTAGCTCAAGTTCACAAAGTTCAAGCAGTAGCTCAAGTTCACAAAGTTCAAGCAGTAGCTCAAGTTCACAAAGCAGTAGCTCAAGTTCAAGCAGTAGCTCAATTTCATCAAGTTCACAAAGTTCAAGCAGTAGCTCAAGTTCACAAAGCAGTAGTTCAAGCCAAAGTTGGATAGAAACAGCAGGTTTATATTGGACTATTGATGTAGGAAATGAGTGGAATGGAAGTGAGTATTGTACTGACGGTGGTGGAGAAATATCTTTAGATGCATCAGGTAGTTTTTGGAAAGGATTTGAACCATATTTTATTAAATTAACATTTGCATCAGGAGCATCTTCACCTATTGATTTTATATATATTGAAGCTGATTTTGGCAATGATTATCCATTAGATACATCTAATATTCCTATTATAAATAATACAATAACACTTCCTATAACTGGTTATGTAGGAACAGATATAACTTATTTAGCAATTGAAGATTCAGAAGAATTTTGTATAACAAGTATAGGATTTCAAGGAAGTTTTAGTTCAAGTTCATCTTCATCAAGTTCAAGTAGCTCAAGCTCATTGAGTTCAAGCTCAAGTTCAAGCAGTTCAAGTTCATCAAGCTCAAGTTCATTGAGTTCAAGCTCAAGCTCAAGTTCATCAAGCTCAAGTTCAAGTTCATCAAGCTCAAGTTCATTGAGTTCAAGCTCAAGCTCAAGTTCATTGAGTTCAAGCTCAAGTAGCTCAAGCTCATCAAGCTCAAGCTCATTGAGTTCAAGCTCAAGTAGCTCAAGCTCATTGAGTTCAAGTTTAAGTTCAAGCAGTAGCTCATTGAGTTCAAGCTCAAGTTCAGAAGCATCATTTGCAAAAACCTTTAATACATGGAATGAATTGGATGCTGATGGTAGAATAATTATTGAAAATGATGGATTATATCTTATGGCATCAGCAGGTCCAGGGGGATGGTGTGCAGTTAGAGGTAGTATTGGTAATAAATCAGGAAAATTTTATTCTGAACATACTATTATTCAAGGAATTCCTTATATAGCAGTAGGTGTAGCTCTTAGTGGTGGTGCATTAAGTTATTATGTAGGTTCAACAACAGTTGCAGGATCAATAGGATGGATAGAACAAACTGCTACTATTAGATATGCAAATACTAATAGATATAGCGGATTTTCTGCTATTGTTAATGATGTTATTGGAATGGCTATTGATATTGATAATGGAAAAATGTACTATTCTAAAAATGGTGTATGGCAAAATAGTAGAATTCCAAGTGCTGATAATGGTGCTGATTATGAAACTTATATAGGTGCTGATAATAGAATATTCCCTATAGCTTCTATTTATACACTTCCTTATTATTCAGAAATATCAAGTAATTTTGGTCAAAGTCCATTTACTTATGATGTTCCTGATGGATATGAAGGATGGTATGAAATAGCAAGTTCATCAAGCAGTAGCTCAAGCTTATCAAGTTCAAGTATTTCATCACCTACATACATTAATTCTATTAATTTTATTATAGATGGAAGTAAAATAGAATCTAATCTTACAGATTTTCCAGTAAGACTTTATCTATCATCAAGTGGAAGTGGTGGAATTGATTGGTCTGATGTATTTACAGAACTTGGAAGTAATAATAAGAAAATTTCAATTCAAGATTCAGAGGGAAATAATTATTATGTAGAAATTTCATATTGGGTTCCATCTGCATCAGAAGGTATCCTTGATTTTAAAACTCAATCACTTTTAGCAAGTGCTGATAAGGAATTTACATTATATTATGATTCTACTGCTTCTGATAATAATAAATATATTGGAACTACAGGAACATCTGCTGCTCAACAAGTATGGGATGATAATTATTTAGGTGTATATCATTTGGTTAGTGATCCTACCTCTACATTAACTAATTCAAAGGGATTATCTGCTTATGATGGAACAACTATTCTAGATTCTAATGATTTGGTAGATGATAGTCTTGTTATAAAATCATGGGAATTTGATGTTGTATCACAAAACAATGTTAATCTTGGTGAACTTGTTGCTTCTAATATGACTGTGGAAACAATTTTTAAAACAAATATTTCTGATATAATGAGTTTATTATCTAAGGATAATACTTTTAATAATAAAAGATCATATCAACATAGGGTTGATGCTGATGGTGCTATTCGCTTTGTTGCATTTAATAGTAATAATGCCTATCAAGTAGCAATAGGAAGTGGATTCAATGATAATAATTGGCATTATGCAGCAGGTAGAGCAGATGGTTCTAATATATATGTCATAGTTGATGATAATATTAGTTCAGGAGTGGCTTGTGGTGATGTTGATGAAGATTTAGGTAATGATGCATTTATTGGTAGGTTGGAAACATCATCACCTTCATATTTTGGTGGTAACATATCAGAAGCAAGATTATCAAATGTAGCAAGAAGTGATAATTGGCTAAAAGCTACAAATTATACTCTTAAAAATGAACTAATAAAGATAATATAGACTTGACATATAAATTAAGATGTGATAAAGGGGGAATATGTTAAATCAAATAAAAATAATTCATGAGGATAAAAATCCTGAAATTTTAGTGGTAACTCCATTATTGCCTGAACATGGGGTTAGTGGTGTTACTAAAAAGACCTTAAAAAGAAATAATGTTCCTTTTTGTTGGATTTCAAGTACAGGTAAGAATAATATACCAACAAATGCTTTGCAAGGTATTGAATATTATAAGAAAAAATTCAATAATTTTCCACCTTACTATATGATGATTGATCGTGATATAGAGGCAGGTAGAGGATTATTAGATAGGTTGCACTATAAATTAGAAAAAACTCATATGAATATTGGATATTGTTATTCATCTTTTGAATTCAAAGGTCATATAAATTATCAATTTCCTGCAATTCCCTTTGATATTAATAGGTTATTAAGAGCTAATTATATTAGTTCTAATACCATGTTTAAATCTCATGTGATTGAGGAAGTGGGATTGGTTACAGATGATAAATATAAAAGACTGTTGGATTATGCATTCCTTCTAAAATGCTTTAAAATGGGTTATATTGGCATTCCTGAACCTAATGCATACTTTATAGCACATAGTACGGAAAAGGATATTTCAGCAGGTGATAGTGATGATTATAGGCTTAAATATGGAAGGGTATATGAGGATTTTATATATCCACTTATTCCTAAAGAATATAAAAATAATCCTTGACAAAGGCGTTTGAATGTTATATGGTTGTTTATATAGTCGTTAAACGTCTGTTGGGGTGCCAAGCATCCCCATAGAAAAACAGAACACTAACAAAAGGAGTTCATCATGGCATTTGAAGATTTTTTTGATCAGGAAGATTTTTTGATTGATCCTGAAGATGTTAATTCAGGTACGGGTGAAACATGGGATACGGGAAGTTCTCCTGATATCTTTACATCAGGTCAAGCACCTGATATTTTCACTACGAAAGACGCTATTGTAGCATAGTTTAAAATCTGTTATATCGTCTTTATCTCATCTAAGGGGGATGGATTTTTTCCATTCCCCTTTCTTTTTTATTCTTTCCTGTAAAAACCCACTAAAAATATATAAATAATTAGTAGGACATTTATATTAGTGAAATTTCATCTAATTTGGAGGATTATAATGAATCAAGATAAGGTAGATAAATATTTAAATAAAAAATCTGAATATAAACGTGTAGACACTATAGATAATTTATATGCTAAATCATTAGATCAAGCTGATAAGGATCAAAAGGGATTTAAGAAGAAAATGGATAAGATGCTTATAAGGGATCAAGATGGTAATGTTATTTTTGAAGGGGAAGTTGTAAGAGAATCAGAAGATGGTGTAATGGCATATACAACTGCTCATCCTCATGGTGGTAGAGGTAGAATAGGACATAACAAAGGTATAACATGTCCTCATTGTGGAAAGACAATTGATTTAAGGAGATAAGTATGGCAGTTACTACTTACACAGACAAGACATTTTTTGAATTAACAGGTGTTGAAAAAAACACCTATAGTTTTTTAAGATTGTTTAATACTTTATTGGATGAAGATAGAGAAACTAAATTTCTTAATATTTTTAGAAGCTATATTGCTAATGAAGATATATTTAGTGATATCTCTTTTTTTCAGACATATGAAGTATCAAATGGCGAATATTGGGATAATGTTTCTTATAATCTTTATAGCACTCCTTTTTTATGGTGGGTTATTGCTTTATTGAATAATATAGCTAATCCCTTTGAGGAATTAGAAGACGGTGATATATTGAACGTATTAAGAGAAGACTATGTTTATCAGCTAACAGCAGACCTTGAAAAAATAGCGGAAGATTAATATGACAGAACAAAGAACAGAATATCCAACTGACTATCAAAAGAAAAAAGCAGTTACTTTAAAAAAGCAACTTTTTTCGGTTGTATTGGTTACTGAAAAAGGTCCACTTATTTTAAATAATGGAGACATAACTGATCTATATTTTATAGAAGACATTTTTAAATTCTGTATGTTAGGGACCATAACTTTTAATGACAGATATAATATATTAGAATATGGTCCTTTTACAGGTAACGAAAAAATAGCTATTATTTATTCTGTAGAGGGTGAAACAAAAGCTGATAAAAGTAGAGAATTGATATTTGATGTTTGGAAGGTTGGAAGGATACAACAAATAGGTACAGGTATAAGAGAGGAATCTGAAAATCTAATTACTATGAATTTTGTTGATCCATTTTATGCAGGATTTAACCTTAGAAAATATAGTAGGAGTTGGAGCAATAAAAAATATTCAGAAATCATGAAAGATATACTGAATAATATGGTATTTTTTAAGCAAGGTGGTAGGAAATTTAATGTAGAGGATAGTACTAATAAAACTGATTTTATTATTCCATATTGGTCTCCACAAACAGCTATAAGATGGTTGATGAGAAGGGCTAAAGGTGTTACATCTGATACAAGTGGATATCTATGTTTTAATAATACTGCTGATGTATTTTCTCATAATCTTGTAACAATGAATTATCTTTTGCTTGATTACGGAAAAACATTTGATCCTGTTCCATATGTTTTCAATGACTCTAAAGTATCTAGTGATAATAAAATACTTGAATGGTGGATGAGTGGTATTGATTTGAATTCTAATGCAGGAATAAGAGGGGGAACATGGAAGGGTTATGATTTCCGTACAAAAAAGCTTTTGAATCATGAGCATGTATATTCTAATGGTGCAGATTCAACTATTATGTTAGGAAGACAGACTTTATATAATCAAATAGATGATGTTAGTTCATCTAATGTAATGGTAGGTGATAGTAGTGATGATTTACTTGGTAATATCTCATATAATGATTGGGCAAAGAGATATAATATGCAAATGATTTTTAATATCATTGTAGAAGGTAATGAAAAAAGGTATGCAGGTCAACAGATAGAAATAAAATGGCCTAGTTGGGTAAGAAATACAGGGGATCAAGTACAATATAATGATCTTTTTAAAGGTAAATATTTAATTAAGAGTGTTACGCATTCATTTAATCCAGGCAGTACATTTTATTATAAACAAAGATTGGTTTTGATTAAAAATGCATATACTAAAATTAATAGCAAGATTCTTTACAAATCAAAGAATACTAATATATATCAAGAAGGTAAAGTACAGCAGATTATAAGGAGATAGTATGATTAAAAATCCACCAAGAGACCTTCAGGTTGAAGTAGAAAAATTAACAGGATTCTTTCGTGGAGTTGTTGAGGATAATAAAGACCCATTAAAAGCAGGAAGGGTTAGAGTAAGGATTCATGGAATACATACTCCTAAAATAATAAAAGATTCTACTGAAGGAATACCAACAAATGAATTACCTTGGGCTGAACCATGTCTTCCTATACAAGAAGGTTCTATAAGTGGTTTTGGTATGTGGGCTGTTCCACTTCAAGGTTCACATGTTATGTTATTTTTTGAAAATTCAAATCCAACACAACCAAGATATTTTGCTTCTATGCCGGGAATTCCTGAAAGTAAGGAAAGTTATCAGAATAATAATAGAGTTACAAGTAAAAGGAGTGATGGATTTAAAGACCCTGATGGAAAGTATCCATTAAGTAGTAGATTAGGTGAACCTGATGTTAATAGATTGGCAAGGGGTGTATCTAATGATACTTTAGTTACTACAAAAAATAGCCAAAGAGATACAGGTGTTTCAACAGCAGGTGGTGGAAGTTGGTCTGAACCATCTTCACCATATAATGCTAAATATCCTCATAATATGGTTATAGCTACTCATGGTGGGGTTGTTATAGAATTGGATTCAACTGAAGGCAGTAAAAGATTCCAAATATATCATCCAAGTAATACTTATATTGAATGTGATAATAGCGGTAATTTGGTTATTAAAAATAAGGCTGATAGATATGAGATAACAGTAGGAAATAGAAATTCACATGTTAAGGGAAATGATAATGATACTGCTGATGGTAATAGAAATATAAAAGTAGGTGGAAATGAAACAAAAGAAATTGGTGGAAATGAAACAAAAGAAGTAGGGGGAAATGTTGAAATTACTGTAAATGGTAATGTTGATCTAACAGCAGGTGGTGTTGTTACGGTTCTTGCTAGTACTATAAATCTTAATTAAGGAGAATATGGGATTACCTCAATCAAAAATAGGAGATGTTGGTGTTGGAATTTGCTGTTGTCATTCTGATCCTACCTGTATTCCTATGACAGGAAATCTTGTGACAGGTTCACCTAATGTATTTACAAATGGACTAAATACTGCTAGGATTTCTGATGTTGTACTTGGGGGGTGTGGTCATACGGGAATAATGGTTACGGGATCAGCTTCAGTTTTTACTAATGGTTTATCAAATGTAAGAATTAGCGATAACTTTACAGGATGCTTTACAGGAGTAATTGTAACAGGTTCACAAAATGTATTTACAGGTGATGCAGGTGGTGCAACATTTACGGAAGTTGATTTTGGTAATGTAGATGATGAAGAAGCAAATGATGATGGATTAAATATATATCCACCTACAAGTAATCCTACTCAAGAACAAATAGAAAGATCAAATGAGTTGAGTGTAGCACCTTCAGCTACAGTATCGGAAGATACTACTGATGCTCCTGTATCAGCAGGAGAAACACCTATTACAACTTGTATTGAATTACCAAGTGTTCCTGCTCCATATTCATTTGAATTGACAAGTAATTTTACTTTAGGTTCTGTTACTATTGAACCTGCTATATCAACATATCCATTAAAAGCACAAGCAGGATTTACTTATGAAGAACTTGTTTGTAATTTACAGGGATGGTGTGAGAATATAGGAGAATTATTATTAAGTAAATATGGAAATTCTATGTACTTAACATCAGGATTTAGATATGGTAGTGGATCATCTCAACATGAAAGAGGTCAAGCAGCAGATATACAGTTTACGGGATTTACTAATCAACAATATTATGATGCTGCTATATGGGTAAGAGATACCTTACAATATGATCAACTTATTCTTGAATATGGGGGGAATCGTCCTTGGTTGCATATTTCATATAATAGACTTGGGAATAGATTATCTACTCATCCTGCTAAGTTTGGAACAAGAATAAGTGCAGGAAATTATGTTTGGAAAAGTATAATATATAGAAATTAATTTGAAGGAGATTTTAATATGTCAGATAAATTGAAATTGATAGGTATGGTAAACAGTTACCCAACTTCTATTGAAAATTTAGAAAAATCAATTGACTCAATTGATGCTCTTATTACGGATTTAACAGAACAAAAGCAAGCAATTCAAAATGTGGTTATGTCAGAATTAACATCAGCATCTAATTTATATTTGACTGAAAAGGCAGCAACTTTTGAAGGAACACATTCATTTTGTACTTCAGGTGGATATGGTACAAGTAATTTAACTGATTGGGCAATTGTTAGTGGTGGATGTTTGGGACCACATACGGTTGTATTTAAATCAGCCAATTTATCTACTACTCCAAGTAGTGGGGGGGATGCATTGCAGTTAGAAAGACAGAGTGATTTTGCACAAGCATATGACCACATTACTGCTACTGTAGGTTTAAATGGAACTTATGGAATTAATGATACTATTGCTAATTTACAAACAGGCAGGGGAATTGTTGTAATTAACAAAAATAAAATAGAAACTATATTACCAATATATGCGGAACATACGGATTAATTATGAAATTTTTAAAATATTTAAATGAGGCACAAAATTTATTGAAGGATTGGGAATCTTATATAAGAAGAAATAAGGAACTTCAAGCAGGAGTTGCTGTTTTAAAAAAAATAAATAAGGCAGGATATAAGGCTTATATTGTTGGGGGGTCTGTACGTGATATTATATTAGGTAATCTCAAACCTCATGATGTTGATATAGCTACCAATATGCCAATGGATGAATTGGGTAAAATGTATAAGACTTATAATATAGGCAAGTCTAAAGATTTTGGAATTGTTACGATTAAACAAGGTGGGCATGATTTTGAAGTAGCTCAATTTAGAAATGATGGAACATATACTGATGGTAGAAGACCTGAATCAGTTACTATAACTGCTAAATTTAAGGATGATGCTAATAGAAGGGATTTTACCATAAATGCTATGGGAATCAACGCAAAAGGTGAAATTATAGACTTCTTTAATGGTAAGGGGGATATAAAGAATAAAGTCTTAAAGACTGTTGGTGATCCTTACAAGCGTTTTGGTGAGGATTATTTAAGGATGATGAGACTTGCTAGGTTTGCTTCAAAGCTTGATTTTGAGGTTGATAAGACTACAGCTAAAGCAGCACAAAAATTAGCTCATAATATTACGGGATTAGCACCTGAAAGAATAAAAGATGAATTAATGAAATCAGCTTCTCAAAGTGGTGATAAATTTGCACAATATATTAAAAAATTAGATGATCTTAAAATTCTGAAGCATATCTTACCTGAAATAGTTAATCTTAAATGGTATAAAGAAAATTTACAGCATCATCCTGAAACAAGAGGGGAAGGGGGTACTGTATTCAGTCATGTTATGAATGCTCTTAAAAAGAGTAATTCTAAAGACCCTATTAAAAATCTTGCTATTCTTTTACATGATGTTGGGAAGGGAGTAACTTTAAGTCATGAAAAGGGACTTCCAAGATATCTTGGTCATGCTAGAAAATCAGTTGAACTTGTTAATGCTATAGCAGATAGATTGAGAATGAGCACAAAGGAAAAAGAAGCTCTTATTTTTGCTGTTGGTAATCATATGAAATTTCATAAAATTCTTGATATGAAACCTTCTAAGATAGCAAAAATAGTGTCTGATGATAATTGGGATGTTCTTGTGGCTGTTGGATATGCAGATGAATATGCAAGAGGTCATATGTTTAGACATGCAGGAGAGTTTGAAAAAATAGTTGATAAGGCTATAAAAGTTAAAGAAAAGTTTGGTGTTAAACAAGTCAATAAACAAGTCAAACTTGTAGATGGTAAAGATGTGATGAAATTAACGGGATTAAAGCCAGGGCCAAAAGTTGGTGAAATTATCACTAAAACTACGGCATGGATAATGGATAATGATATAGAAGATAAAGATCAAATAGAACAATACATTAAACAATTAGCAGGAGTGGAATAATGGACTTAATAGAGAAATACTTAGGAGAAAAGAAGAAAAGGATTAAAAATCCTGATCATGCTGCTATGAAACAGAAAAAGGTTAGTAGAATTCCTACTGCTAAACCTACAGAGTTTCATAAAGATAAATCTAAATATTCTAGAAAGGAAAAATATAAAAGGGATTATTGATATGGATTTTAAAAGATATATAATAGAAGCAGTTGATAAAGAAGCTATGCATGATAAATTACTAAAAAGATATTATACTAATGTTTCTAAAAAAAAGGAACGTGCTAAGGAGTTAATGTATAAAGCTGATGCTGAATATGATAAAATAGTTGCGGTTATGAAACGTCATGGAATCAATGAATTATTGAATCATAAAGGGTATCCTGTAGTGGATGTTGATGAAGAATTTATTTGGGATTTTGGTTAAATGTAATGAAGAAAGTATGTAAATGTTGTGGTAGGAATAGAAAAATCGGGAAATTTGGTAGACTTTCTGCAAGTCCTGATGGTAAAAATCCATATTGTAGGGAATGTATGAGGGAAGTTACTAAACGATATAAGACTTCTTCTATTGGAATACTAAAACAAGAAAAAGCTGTTAAAAAATGGAAAAAAAAGAATAAAAACCACATAAAAGACTACAATAAAGACTATTATTTAAAGAATAAAAATAGGATATTATATAATAAAAAGTGCAGAGAAGAAACAGAATGTATGTTAATTACTGAAGTTCCTGAAAAAACGAAACAAAGAAAGATAAATAAGAATAGAAAAGTATGTATAATTAATATAGACCCAAAGAGGATATAAATGGCAAACGAGAGATTTTTTTATAGTGATTATGATGGTGATTTTACAAGAGCATCTGATGGTGATGTTACAAGAGATAAGGATGTTGGCGCAATTTTAAATAGCTTATCGAATATAATATTAACACTTCAAGGCGAAAGAAGAATGTTACCAACATTTGCATCCAATATATCATATCTTTTATTTGAACCTATTGATGAAATCACAGCAAGATTGATTGCAGAAAATTTAATAGATGCTATTAGAATTTGGGAAGATAGAATTAATATAACAGGTTTTGATATAGAACCTCTATATGATCAAAATTCATATAGATGTAGAATAAATTTTACAATAGTAGGAAGTGATGTAGTTGAGACTGTAAACTTCATACTAACAAGGTAGGAGAATAATAATGGCTGAATTTACCCCCGAATATCTTTCAATTGATTTTTTAACTTTAATCAATAAGTTTAAAACTGAACTTAAAAATAGTGAAGTTTTCAAAGATTATGATTTTGAAGGTTCTAATATTGCTATTTTGATGGAGTTAAATGCTTATGTAAGTGAGTTAAATACGTTTTTTATTAATAAAATAGCTAAAAATAACTTTCTTGAAACTGCTGATGTTTATGAGGCAGCAAATAGATTGGCAAGACAAGTGGGCTATGAATCTAAAGGAACAAGGTCTGCTAGATGTACTGTTCAAATGGCTGTATCAGGTACACAAGCAGGTGATATTCTTAGAGTATTGCCTTGGAAGCAATTGAATTCAGGAAGACAAGACCCTGATGAAGGCAATGAGATTTTATTTGCAACTACACAGTCTGTTCAAGTAACAGCTTCAGGAAATTGGACTACTATAGATGTTCCAATAAGACAAGGACAGATAAATGAAATTACAGGATATACAGGCGATGATTTAATTGATAATGAGTTAATCCTTCCTACTGAATATGCCTATGATGACTCCTTAACAGATGATATTCCAAGTGTAAGAGTTACAGTAAATGATACAGAATGGACAAGACTATCAGATTTTTATTTAGATGTTATTCCTGATGCATCTGATAATGTATACATGTTCATATATGACAGATATAGAAGAAATAAGATTGTTTTTAATTCATCAAGAAATGTACCTGCTCTTACAGATAGTATATCTGTTGTTGTTCTTAACAGTTTAGGAACAAATGGTAGTATTGGTGCTGATAATGATGAAACATGGACAATCCTTTCAGATGAATTGATTGAAATCACAAGAGGAATAACAACTTCATATGTAGATAATGAATTAATTACGATTTCTTTAAGTGCTGCAAGTATTGGTGCTGCTGCTCCTGAAACTATTGATGAGATTAGATTTAATGCTCAATCTGCTTTAAGGTCTCAATTTAGAGATGTAAATGCGATTGCATATAACTCTTATCTTTCTGCAAGGTCAGATATTGTTAAAGCAAATGCTTATGGTGAACAGGATTTAGTTCCTTCAGGTGCAGGTGATCCACAACAATATAATATAGTTCATATTAGCGTGATTCCTGAAGTGTATGATAGTAATACATTACAAACTTCAGGTGCAACAATTACAACAGATTGGGGAGAGACAGGTACAGTATTAGTTCCTACAAGATATGCAACAGCATGGGAAGATGAATTACTTCTTTATTTAAGACCAAGAAAGATGATTTCAGCTTATGAAATAATGGAAGTTCCTGATTTAGTATATTTCAGCTTTGAAATTGGAATCAGAAAAAAGAGAATTTATGAATTTACTGATATCTCAAGAGATGTTTTAAATAAGCTTATTTACTATTTTAGACCTGAAAATCAATTATTTAATAGTGAAGTTGATTTTAATGATATTCAAGAATATTTGATTGATCCAACAAATGTTTCACCTGATGATGATTTTGAGAATATTAAGGGTATTAGAAATCTAAATATAAGAGATATAAACAGTAATAAGTTTATCTATCCTTATGATTCAAATCCTGATGATTGGACTCTATATCCACAATGGGTTGAACAACCTTGGACAGATAGAGATAATATGTTGAGACCTATTCAATTAGGGCTTAATCAATTTCCTTATCTATCATCAGATACGGTTAAAATAGTGGAGGAAATATAATATGGCAGATGAAGAAAAAAAATCAATCTCAAGTTATTTTACTAAAAAAGTAGTAGCTACAATGTCTGCTGTTGCTGCTGTTTTTACTCTTGTAGCAGGAATATGGGCATTTGAGAAACATTATGCCACTAATGATAGAGTTGATGAAGTGTTTATGTCAACTAAAGAAAATGTCAAAGATTTAGAACTTCAAATTGCAGGTGCTTTTGAAAGACAGCAATTAAAATCAGATGTTAGATATTGGCAATTTGAATATGATAAAATTTTGAATGACATATATGATTTGAAAAGACAAATGAGAAGGTATCCTGAAGATGAAGTATTAAAACAGGATTTAATGGATTTACTTGGAAGAAAAAAAACAGTTAAAGAAAAACTTGAGAAAGCTCTAGAGAAAATAAAGGTAAATTAAATGGGAAAATTTAGTGATCCTAACTATAAACTACTTAGTGATTATTTTAATATATTAGTTGCAATAAGAACAGGAACACAAAAATCTTATCTTATCGGTCCTAATAAAACAGTAGTTTCAGATGGTGGTTTATATTCTATTTTATATGAAGATAATCCTGATAGAGGATACGTAGGTCATAGATTTGTAATAAAAGAAATTAGTGGAAACCGATTTAAGATGGAATATGTGGGTCTTGAATCTACTTTTTCATTAGCATCAAGTGCCTTTGGTATTGGCAATGAAATGTATTTTAGAAAGGACTCTTTCTTTCATTATTGGCTTTCAAGACCTGAACAGGATGATTTATATCATGATTATTGTAATCAGGAAAGAACATTTCTTTTCTTTGGTAAAATTTGGCCTGTCAGTAATCAAAACAATATATATTCGATAGAATTTGAAGGGTTAAAAGATTTCACATTAAAAGGACTTCCCCAAACTAATCAGACCATTAATATGACAGAATGGCTAAAGATTTATTGGGATCAAGTTCATCATGAAATGTATAACATGACTAAAACATTTTGGTCAATGTTCGATGCAAGAGAAATTGATTTAAGATGGTTAGGATATATTGCAAGTATTTATGGAATTGAGATTTCAGAAGAAATTCTTAATGAATTACCTTTGAGAGAATGGGTTGAGAATCTTCCTTATTTTTTAAAGAGAATTGGAACATATAATGCTCTATATATCATATGGAAGGTGTTTTTATCAAATACAAGAAATCACCTTAACGTATATGAAAGATGGGGTGAATGGTGTGTACAGTCACTAGAAGAAGTATTTCTTGATGTAGAGGATCAATTTGTTGATCATCATTTTTTAGAATTTTATGGAACACAACCAAGTGGTGGAGCAGGGGATTATTACTATTCTCAATATAACCCTGCTACTTATCCTATTCATGCACAAAGAGCACCTAGTGGTGATTGTTCAACATTTGGTTGGAATACAGGACTTGGGAGTAATTATGCATTTTTTACACAAAAGAATTTAAATTGTTCTATTGATAATATATATGAAAATCAATTTACTATAACAAGTTATGATCCAACAAGATATTCTACTCAAGTAATATATTCAAGTGCAGGAAGTTATTCAGGTGATTTTACACATTCTACAGGTGTAGAAATGAGTTCTGTAACTCCTACTGCATCCAATATAGTATTTTGGGCGTTAAGTAATGAATATGGTCAATTGTTTGATCATACAGGTAATTATCTTTCTTTAAGTTTTGAAACATCAGGTGGGGATGATAGATATTTTAAGGTTATTGAAAGATATAGTGGATCAAATAATGTTGTGAAAACAACATATCCTTATCTTGCTGATACTCCATATTATGTTGTAATTGAAAGAGATAATTCTGATCTTGATGTTACTTTTTATAGTAGAGAAAGAAGATGGACAGAGGATATATTAGAAACAGTAACATTGCCTTTATCAGCAGTTAGTACATATACATATTTATATGCGTTAAATGGTAGAAGAATAGAAGGTCATGGTGATTTTACAGGTACTATATATGGTCTTTCTATTAGCAATACAGTAACTCAAATTGTTGCTGCTTCAGGTTCTAGTGTAATAACACCACATTATAAGGTTCAAGTTGATTTATCTACTGAACCTTTAGGTGATATTTTCGATGATGATACTATTATTAGTGAAGGTGTTATAAAAGATTTACTTAGAAATTGGGAGTATGTAAGACCTGTTTCTAAATATTCACATTATGAGGAATTGATTGCTCCTTTGGCTCAAATGGATAGAATAGGTGCATCTATTCCATTATATCCAAGAACATCAAATGGATATTTTAATACGATTTTTACGGGTTCACAGTATGTTTCAGCAGGTGGTGGTATTGAAGGAAGTGGAGAAGATACAGTATCATATTATCAAAGTTTTGCTTCTAAAACATGGACTGTAGTTCATAATCTTAATACTCCTTATGTATTAGTTCAACCTTGGATTTTTGAGACAGTAGAGACAGGGGCAAGAATAATTCAACCTGATACAGTTAGAAGAATAGATAATAATACTGTTCAATTAACATTTAATGAATCTGTAAGGGGTGTTGCTGCTGTTGCAGGTGCAGGTGATTTTGGTGTTGGTTATATAGAAACAGGATATGAAAGTTCACCATCTAATGGATGGAATCTTATCCATAATTTAGGAACAAATACTCCATCAGGATATAATACTGATGTTGGTCCTGTTGTTATGCATTGGGATACAGATGGATATAGAGTAATTCCTGAAAGAAATGATGATCCTAATGATAATTTTTTTATTACAGCATGGAATTCACCTGTATCAGGTGGTTCTATTGTAAGAAGATCAGATTATCTTCATTATCAATATGATCCTTCTACTGAATGGACTATTCAACATAGTTTAAATGGATGGGTTATTGTTCAATGTTATGACATTATAACAGATGAAGAAGTAACACCTGATAAAGTAGAAGTAATAAATCAAAGAAGTTTGAAAGTGACATTTGCTCAAAATAAAAGAGGATATGCACATGTTGTTTTAGTATTAAGAGATCGTGCAATTTATTCACCATATGAGTGTGATCTTCTTGGTATTGGTATTTGTGCTGAATTATTAGGATATTGGAAAATTGGAACAGGGGTAAATAGCTTATGGAATCCTTATATTGAAGGAGATTTAGAAAGTCCTGTTACAAGTGGTACATTTAGATCAGTAGAAGAAGATACTACGAATGTTTATATAGATTTTATAGTTCCTGATGAATATCAAGATGTAGGAATTACAGAAGTTGGTTTATTTAATTATTTAGGTCAAATGATGTTTTATTCAAAATGTACTGAATTATTTAAACCTGAAGATGTTCAAGGATATTTTCATTATAGAATTCAAAAATTAGATATAACTGAATCAAGTTCAAGTAGTTCAAGCTCAGTAAGCTCAAGTTCATCAAGCTTAAGTAGTAGTTCATCAAGCTTAAGCAGTAGTTCATCAAGCTTAAGCAGTAGCTCAAGTTCAAGTTCAAGTAGTAGCTCATCAAGCTCATTGAGTTCAAGTTCATCAAGCTCAAGTACGTCTACTGCTGTTGCTGAATATGTAACAGATTTTAGTGAATATGATAGTACATCAGATGTATTGGTAGATTGGACTCAATTAAATGACTTTAGATTTGACCCTGTTATTACAAGTGGTGCTCCTGCTCCTTCTCCTATATTTGGCAATAGAACTTTAAGTTATAATAATAAAATTGGATTTTCAGGTAGAGGTATTTTAGTTAGGGATTCACTTGAGTATGCTTTTGATTCTGAAATATTAGCTTTGTTTAGATATTCTCCTTCAAATCTGGATAGAATAATAGGTCCATCTATTAGAATTAAAAAAGTAACTAGAGTGGGTTATGAACTTCAACTTAATCCACCAAATACTATTCGTATAACTAGATATGGACTTAATGATGCTCCTACTACTATAGCAACATCAACTGCAAGTTCTTCTATTTCTGCTGATATATGGTATTGGACGAGATTTAGAGTAGAATCAGATATGCTTTATGGTAAAATATGGTTATATGGAGAAAGTGAAACAGCAAGTTGGTCTGTGACAGCTCATGAAACAACTCCTTATGTTTCGGGTGCGCCAGGTATTAATTATAATTGGAATAATTCTTATGATGGTTATTGTGATTATTTTGCTGTTGAAACAAATAGTGCTAATTGGCCTATTCCTGTTCCAACTCCATAGAAAGGAGTATAAAAAAGATAAATAGAGTAAAGGTATAAGATTATGGCTAATTTTTCAACTACATTTTCAGAATATGTAACAGGGGCAGATACTCTTTCTGATTGGACAGAAAGATGGAATACGACTTATAGTACACCTGAAATTGTTACATTTCCTGCTGATCTTGGTGGGAAAGCTTTAAAATTAGAAAACGGTACTGATGGTAGATATGCAATATCAGTTAATAGTATTGGTGATGTAACTGATGCTGAAATATTAGCAAAAATAAGATGTGATGTTTTAGAAAACGGTGCCACAAGATTAATTTTAAGAGGTATTGACGGTACTGGTACAACAGGAAGTGGATATGTTGCGGGTACTGATGGTAATAATGTTACTCTTGTTAGATATATTGGCGGTAGTGGTTCTCAAATAGCAAGCTCTCCCACAACAATAGATAATGATGATCGTGTATGGTATTGGATGCGTTTTCGTGTTCAGGGTAGTGATATTAAAATTAAGTTTTGGCATGAATCAGATGATGAACCTGTTGCTTGGGACTTAGAACATATAGATGCAAATTTGACATTAGGATTTGTTGGACTTGGTAGATATAGAGGTTTGCCGTATTTTGATTATTTTGCTGTTGAAACAGATAGTGGTAATTGGCCTATATCAGTTCCAAGTTATCTACAAAAAAGCTTTTCAACTACATTTTCAGAATATGCAACAGGAACGGGAGTTCCTTCAGGATGGACTGAAGAATGGAATGCAAATTATGCTGATAATGAAATAACAGAAGAAATTGGTGCATTAGATAGTAGAATATTTAAAATACTGGATGGTACTGATGGAAGATATGCAATAACACCAAATCATATATATGATTCTATTTCAGATGTTGAATTAATTGCAAAAATAAAAACTGATAATGAAATAGATTCTAGTGGATGTAGCAGAATAGTAGCTAGAGGAATTTACGGTGATATTCAAAATGGCTATGGATATGTGGCATCTATTGATCCTGTAAATGATAAGGTGGATCTTGTTAGATATTTAGGGGATAGTGAAAATCTTCTTACGTCTTCATCAATTACAATTAGTGCTGATGTTTGGTATTTTATGAGATTTAGATTATTAGATACAAATATTAAAGTTAAATTATGGAATGCTTCTACTCTTGAACCTTCAGGATGGAATATAGAATATATTGATGATAATATTATTTCAGGATTTGTTGGACTTGGTAGATATAGAGATACGGGATATTTTGATTATTTTGCATATGATACTGATTCGAATAATTGGCCTTTGGAAGCACCCCTTAGTTCATCTTCAAGCAGTAGTTCATTGAGTTCAAGTTCAAGTTCAGTAAGCTCAAGTAGTTCATCAAGTTCAAGTAGTTCATCAAGTTCTGTAAGTTTAAGTAGTAGTTCAGATAGTATTTCATCTTCATCTTCATCTTCATATTTTGATTCATCAAGAATTCATTTTTGGCATTATGTTTTAAATGAAGGTGGACAACCTATTCAAAATGCAGAAATAAGACTTTATTTGAATGATGATCCTACAACAGAAGCAAATATATACTTAAATGAATTAGGTTCTTCATATACTACTTGTAGTGTAGCTGACATTAAAACAGATAATAATGGATTTTTTGAATTTTGGTTAGCTAATGAATTTGAAGATGGTGGTTATGCATATACACAACAATTTAGATTAGAATGGTATAAAGCAGGTACAAAACCTGGCGTCATTGAAAATATAAATCCTTGGCCTAATGCTTTTGCATGGGAAAAAACCAATATAGGTATAGATAGAGATCATAGAAATAAGTTTGTTTCTGATTTTTTAGCTACTAAATGGTGGTCTCATGCTAATGCTATTGTTCCTTCTGCAAGTCCACATGATTTACATCCTGTTCAATTTGACACATGTGGAACGGGAAGATATAATAAGGTTGTTAGTAATAAATATCTTAATGATATCATTCAATATTCTATTGGTGAAGATTCAGAAACATTACCAAGTGGTGGAGTTGCCGAATATCAACAAAATATTACTTCATGGACAGCTTCAGGAAGTGTTTATTATATTGATATCAATCATTCAAGTAAATTTGATACAAGAAACTGTACAATTCAGATTTCAAAATTAGATGATTTAAGACAGTTTATTCCAAAGAAAATTATTAATTTAACACCTACAACTAAAAGAATTGTTGTAGATGATGAAGTTGATTCAAGAATTAATATTCAAGGTGTTCAGAGTTCATCATCTTCTTCTACTTCATCAAGTTCAAGTTCAAGTTCAAGCAGTAGCTCATTAAGCTCAAGTTCAAGTAGCAGCAGTTCATCAAGTTCAAGCTCATTGAGTTCAAGTTCAAGTGAGAGTCAGGCATTAGATGCTGCTGAATTTGCTGATTGTGGTGCAATTACTCTTACGGGACTTGATTATGATGGTGATCGTACAACCATAAGACCACAAGGTTCAGGTAGATGGGCTAGAACAGATTATGTAGAAAGTGATATTGATCCTACTAAAACTACAGGATTTTATATTGAATATACATTGGAAAGTGGTTCAGCAAATGTTTATGATTTATGTGGTATTGCATTTGTAAATGATTGTCCTTCTCCATATGATTATGGTGATATGGGTAGAATTTATTATCGTGGTGGTGGACAGATATTGATTGATGAACCTATTTATTCTGATATAATTTTATATAGTGGTCTTCCTACTTGGGATTTAAATGATACTATTGGTGTAGCATGGAAAAGAAGACCTGATAATACCCTTGATGTGTGGTTTCGTGATCCAACAGGAACATGGGTAGATAGTGGTGATCCTACGAATGGTCTCAATCCAAATCGTTCATGGGGTCCAACAGATACTACTAAAGGTGGTCATAATATATGGACAAATCAAGATTTCGGTGGAATGGCAGGTGGTCAATATTTACATGTTATTAGAATTAATTGTGGTCAACAATCATATATTCATGGAATGCCAACAGGATTTAATAGTTTTGGTGTTAGAGTATAGTTAATTTTATATAAATAAGGTAAGATATGGCAAGAATAGATTATTGGCAATATTTATTAGATGGGCAAGGCAATCCGTTACAGTATGCTACGGTAAGGGTATACCTAGCAGGTACGTCCATAGAAGCTGATATTTATTTAGATGATACATTTGGGTCTGTTACAAAGTCTTCTAATGAAGATTTAAAAACTGATCAATATGGATTTATACAATTTTGGATTGGTGATACTTTTGAAGTTGAAGGTGGGTATGATGTAAGTCAACAATTTAAAATAGTTTGGCAAAATAATATTGATAGTATTCAAGAGGAAATTGATAATCTTTATATATTTACACCTGTAAGAAAAATTTTAACAGATGATAGCATTATAGGTGTTCCAAGTAATAAAGATAAAGATAAGGTTATTTCTAACAGACAGGGGTATAAATGGGAAGAACATGTTGATTCAATAGTTCCTTCTGCAAGTCCACATGGTTTATTGCCTGTAGAGTTTTTTGATACTGATGATGTTAAGAATAAAGTAATCAGTAATAAGTTGGGATATCAGATGTATGAAATGGCACAAACTGCATCAATTACAGGTGTAGATATTTCTGCTGCAAGATATCATAATGAATATGTTGGGTCTTTAACAGCTAGTGGTGGAAAATATTATACTGATATAACACATGGGTTTCATAATTACTTTCCTATTGTTATGGTTAGTAAGGCAGTTGATTATCATGTTATAAAAGCAGAGAAAATTCAAGCTATTGATCGTAATATAACTAGAATTTGGTTGGAAGATAATATAGCTTTAAGAATAGCTATTTTTGGATAAAATATGACAAGAGGTTTTTTAAATCACATTTGGTATAAGCTCTTAGATGAGGAAGGGATACCTTTACCTTCTGCATCTGTTTGGATATATTGGTATAGAAATCCTGTAACTGAATTAAATTTATTTGATGAAAATGAAGATGCTATAACACAACCATTAACAACAGATGCAAATGGCGTATTAGAGTTTTATGTTAAGGATTTTATTAAATCTCCAACAGAAGGATATCATTGGGATACTCAATATATTATTAGTTGGATGAAAGATGATAAAAGTGGTCTTATTCAAGGGGATCATTTATGGGGTAATTTTGATTCTGCTAATCTTTCAGGAAGTGATGGAACATTAAATAAGACAATAAGTAATTTTCTTGGTTGGACAATAAACACTCATGCTGATTTTAAATTTGGTTCAACTCAAAGATGTGGTTCATCTTCAAGTAGTTCATCATCTACATCTTCTAGTTCAAGCTCATTGAGTTCATCAAGTTCATCAAGCTCATTGAGTTCAAGCAGTAGCTCAAGTTCAAGCTCATTGAGTTCAAGCAGTAGCTCAAGCTCATATAGTTCATGCCCTAGTGGATTTGGACCGAATGATGATTTCACAGGAACAAATGGTGATCAACCTAATGTGGATAGATGGAGATTACTAGAATCTGATAATCCTGCAAACTTACCACAAATACAAGATAATAAATTAACTTGGTCAGGGTATGTATCAGGTGGTGTAGGTGAAGAAACTCATACATATATTAGTAGATTTAAATTTGATAGTGATAAGACCATTGATTTCCAAATTGATGTTAGTTGGGCAACATTTACAGCTATTGGTGGTGGTTCATATTATGGTGGTACTATGTTATTTGGTCATTGTAGAAGTGATGGGACTTATCTACATGAACTTTTCATAGGAAGAAAGGGAGGTGCTTCTAGTATAACTTATCAACATACGCCTGGTAATCATAGTGCAACATTTCCTGTAACAGCATCAATTCCACCTACAAAAATTAGGTTTAGATGGTATGGTGTTGGTGATCCAAATGAAAGTAAATCTACTGTTTGGATTTGGAATCCTACTGCTCTTAGATGGGAATGGGATGGGAATACAGATGGTTTCACAACTGCTAGTATTGGTGATGCAGGTCAAGACCATTATATAAAACTTAGATATACTACTGATGTTAATGTTAGTATTACTGAATCATTAGTTTCTGATGCTACTTTTGATAATTTCTTGATAAATGAGGGTGAAGTTATTTGTGCAACTTCTTCAAGTTCAAGTTCACAAAGCTCAAGTTCTACTAGTTCTTCAAGTTCAGAAAGCATTGTTATTGGATTTGATACTGTTGATAAGGGTGCTGATTTAATTTTATCTAATTCTGCATTTGGTGACAATACAACTGTAACATCAGATTCAATACCATTAAGTGCAAGTGCTCAATCTGTCAAAACTGCTCAATCATTTACGGGTAAATACTATTTTGAAGTTAGATGTGATGTTGATTCATCTTCATCAAGGGGAGGCGTTGGTATTGCACTTGAAACTTTTGATCCAACATCTCAAGCTGTTGGTAGTACAGCAGATTCATGGGGATGGAGAGAAGGATTTTATACACATGAAAATTCTTTTGTACAGTTTATAGGGTCTTTGGGTGCTCATACTGCAAATATAGCAGTTGATACAATAAATGGATATTTTTATTTTGGTAAGAATGGTTCTTGGTACGGGGGGAATCCTGTTAGTGGACCGGCAGCATGGAATCAAGATACTGATCTTATTGGTGCTATATATAGAATTATTGTTAGTGCTAAAGTGACAGATCAATTTACAATAAAAATGAAAGCTTCAGATATGCTTTATAGTATACCATCAGGATATAGTACATTATTATAGATAAATAAAGGAAGATATGGCAGTAACTTTTGACATAACCAAAGCAGCACCAAATATAGTTCTATCGAATGGTAGTTTAACTGCATCTTCAACTTCGACTGTACATGGTCAAGTATTATCAACAGAAAGTGTTAGTGCAGGTAAATGGTATTTTGAAGTAGAAGTTAATAATTTCCCTGATTCATCTGAATTTATTACTATTGGTATAACAAAATCAAGTATATTAGATTTAACAAAGTGGGTTGGTGAAGAACCTGATGGTTGGGGTTGGTGGGGGAATTTTTCAAGATATTATAATGGTGGTATAGAAGCAGATTCAGGGGATGGTGTTCCAAGTTTTACTAAAAATGATATTATAATGATTGCTCTTGATATGGATTCGGGGGGATTGTGGTTTGGTAAAAATGGAACATGGAATCAAAGTGGTGATCCTGCAAATGGATTAAATTCCTTACAGTCATTATATCCATCTATTGCTACTTTAATAGGAAATAATATACATGCTGCTGTTGATCCTATTGATTCTACTGTTGAATTGACAGCTAATTTTGATTCTGTTGATCAAACATATTCTGCTCCAACAGGATTTCTTCCATTGGGAGATGCAGGAAGTTCATCAAGCTCAAGTTCAAGTAGTTCTGTAAGCTCAAGCAGTAGTTCATTAAGCTCATCAAGCTCAAGTAGTAGCTCACTAAGCAGTAGCTCAAGCTCAAGCTCATTGAGTTCATCAAGTCAGTCTGATAGTTTTTCAAGCAGTAGCTCAAGCAATCCATTTGGGTGTGTTCATGGGATGGATGTTGCTGATCCTAATGATACTAATAATAGGTTTAATAAAACTATATCTAATTTACAATTATTTAATCTACTTGATACTTTAAAAGATGTTTCATTCCCTTTATTTGTTGCAGATGGAGTATTTTATAAACATATTAATGTTACTGTAAATGATTGGTCTCCAAGTGGAGATACATGGTCTTTTGTCGTGCCTCATTATATGGATAATAGATATCCACAAATAGCAGCATGGAAAAAAGACAAACATCAGGAAATAAGGTTAAAAAGAATATATTATGGAAGTACAAGAAATGCTGTTGTTTATGTTGATGAACCACTTGATTGTTTAATTGTAGTTCAAGCTGATCCTGGCCCACAAGCAAGAGTAAAAAGACAATATACTGATAGTTGTGTGGTTGAACTTCAAGACCTTCTTGAAGCAAGATTTATTTCTTCTTCATCAAGTAGTTCAAGCTCAAGCTCATCAAGTTCAAGTAGCTCAAGCAGTAGCTCAAGCTCAATTAGTTCAAGCAGTAGCTCAAATAGCTCACAAAGCTCAAGTTCATTTAGTTCTTCAAGCTCAAGCTCAAGTTCATTGAGTTCAAGCTCAAGTTCTGAAAGTTTTTCATTGAGTCTAAGTTCAAGTAGCTCAAGCTCATCAAGCTCAAGCTCATTGAGTTTTAGTTCAAGCTCAAGTTCTACTTCTTCAAGTTCAAGAAGTTCAAGCTCAAGAAGCTCAAGCTCAAGAAGCTCATCAAGTAGTTCTGTAAGTTCAAGCAGTAGTTCAAGCTCATTGAGTTCATCAAGTAGTAGCTTAAGCTCAAGCAGTAGTTCATTGAGTTCAAGCTCAAGTTCAAGTTCATTGAGTTCAAGTTCAAGTTCATTGAGTTCAAGTAGTAGCTCATCAAGCTTAAGCAGTTCAAGTAGCTCAAGCTCAAGCAGTAGCTCAAGCTCATTGAGTTCAAGTTCAAGTAGTAGTTCATTGAGTTCAAGTTCAAGTTCAGTAAGCTCAAGTAGTTCTTCTGTAAGCTCAAGCTCAACAAGTTCAAGTTCAGCAAGCTTCAGTAGTTCATGTTATGTTTCACCTGATGATGATTTCGATGGGGTTGATGGAGATTTACCTGATCCTCACAAATGGTATTATTATATGAGTTCACCAATAATAAGCGGAAATAAATTAAGATTAGATGTTGATAATGATGAAAATCTTAATTATGTCAATTCAAGATGGAAAGTTGCATCAGGAAGTGATTTTGATGCTCAAGTAGATTGGTATTTACCATCAGCAGGTAATCCATATCTTGATAATCCTGCTGCATCTGCTTCAGGTTGGATTATAGCTCTTGAAGCAAGAGAAGTTAATGATGATGATAATAAATTAAGAATTACTATTAGAGGTCATAACACAACTTATATTGAACAAGCATATAAAGAAGGAGTTGTAACTCAAACGGGTGTTGCTACAACTCAAACAAGTGGTGGATTTAGAATTACAAGAACAGGTAATCAATGGCAAGGATATTATAGAAATACAGGTGGATCGTGGTCACAGGTAGCAAGTGGTACAAATATTGGAAATGATGCTCCTGTTGAATTTAGACTATATGCAGAAAATTATACCAATAAACCACAAGCATATGGTTTATTTGATGACTTTAGATTGGTTTCAGGTGATTGGACTTGTGTAGCAAGCTCAAGCAGTTCAAGCAGTAGCTCAAGCTCAAGTAGTTCAGAAAGCTCAAGCTCAAGCTCAAGAAGCTCAAGTGTAAGTGAATCAAGTAGCTCAAGCTCAACAAGCATCAGCAGTAGCTCAAGCTCAAGAAGCTCAAGCTCAAGAAGCTCAAGCTCAAGTAGTAGCTCAGTAAGTTTCAGTAGCTCAAGTAGTTCACAATCTTCTACAAGCTTCAGTAGCTCAAGTGAATCATTCTCATGTTACGTAGAATTGAATGACTTCTTTAGCTTTAGTTCAAGCTCACAGAGTTCAAGCTCAAGCAGTTCAAGTCTTAGTTCAAGTAGTTATTCAGCTTCATGGGAACAATTTTTTGATAATATGGAATGGTATGTTTCAGGAGCAGGTGGGGGGGAATGGGTTCCAAGTGCTTCAGCGTGGAAAAGTTTCAATAATCCTACTTTTGATCCCCCTTATGTTAGACATTATCTAACAATTGAACCAAATCCAAGTGCTTCTTGGTGGAAGGGATATAGACCTAGTAAGATAAGAGTAACACATACATTTCCTACTTCGGGTGCAGATCAGAATATTATTTTAGTAGTACAACCATCAGCAGGGGGGGTTGGATCAATAGAATTAGTTAATATAAATAATTATGAAAGTGGAACAGAGGCAGTTATAAATAGTGCTGGATTGCCTTGGGATACCAATATCAAATACTTGGATATGTATTCAAGAGATTTAGTTAGTGGGTCTCATTATATAACAAATATAGAGTTTTTTGGATAAATATAAGATAAGATGAGTATACCTAATGTACATAGATGGGATAGATTAACAGGAGCAAATAATACACCTTGGGTTGTTTCAGGTGATAAATTATTGGTTTTTGTTGATGGTATTAATGATACATCATTATTGCAGCATAAAATGACTATTCTTTCGGGTAGTGATTTTGGTGTTCAAATTAATTGGGATATATCACCTTCAGCCAATAGTGGTATTGCAGGTTGGGTTATGGCTCTTGAAGCAAGATATATATCTGATGATGATAATAAGTTAAGAATTTATCAAAATGGGCATACTACAACTTATATTGAACAAGCTTTTATAGGTGGTGTTTCAAATATAATTGCTGTTTCTAATAATAGATCAATTGGTAAATTTAGAATTACAAGAACAGGAAATCTTTGGAAGTCATATTACTGGAATGGTGTGACATTCTCACAAATGTCTACAGGTTATAATATTGGAAAAGATGATACAGAATTAAGAATTTATCTTCAAACTAATACAACTAAACCTGCTGTTTCTGCATTTTTTGATAATTTTATTGTTAGTGCAGGGTATTATAATTGCCCACAAAGTTCTTCTTCATCAAGTTCAAGTAGCTCATCTTCTGTAAGTTCAAGCTCAAGTTCTGAAAGCTCAAGTTCTGAAAGCTCAAGCAGCAGTTCATTTAGCTCAAGCTCATCAAGTTCAAGCTTTTCAATTAGTATTTCAAGTTCAAGTAGCTCAAGTTCAAGCTCATTAAGTTCAAGCAGTAGTTCAAGCTCATTGAGTTCATCAAGTTCAAGTAGCAGTAGCTCACTAAGTTCAAGCTCAAGCTCAAGCTCAAGCTCATTGAGTTCAAGCTCATCAAGTTCTGAAAGTGTATCGGGATATCCTATTACTGAATTTAAGGGTTGGAAAGAAGAACCTGATACAACACCTTTATCAGGTGCATTATTGGTAGAAGAACCATTGTTGGTTGATCTTAACAGATATATTGACTTTACAACTTATTGGAAAGACAATTATTCATATGGTATTTCACTTGGATCAATTCAACAAATTACAAAGATGAAGGTATATGGTAATACTAATGATACGTTAGTTCCTTCAGGATGGACAGCAAGTGCAAGTACGTTTGAAGTTTACTACTCAACAGATAACATGAATTGGACATTGTTGAAGACTGAAACATCTCCATTCTTACATCAATATGCAGCAGGTCAATGGGGATTCTCAATCACATTATCAGCATCTCCAATTAGTGCATCATGGATTAAGATCAGATATAATGATGCTAATCCTATTGCAACATTATCTCCTGCTACAAGTGGAATTAGAGTTGGTGAGATTGAACTTTATGGTGTTAATTCTTCATCAAGTTCAAGTAGCTCATCTTCTATAAGCTCAAGTTCAAGCAGTTCAAGTAGCTCAAGTTCAAGCTCATCAAGTTCAAGTGTAAGCTCATCAAGTTCAAGTATAAGCTCAAGTTCAGAAAGCATAAGTATTTTTGCTGCTCAAACAGAAACTTGGGATTCTAGTGTAATGGGAACAAATGCCTATCTTAGACATGGAGATTTGGTTGCAAAAACTACAGATGATGTAACTCAGGATGTTGTTTTGGCTACATCATTTAAAGATACAGGAAAGCATTATTTTGAAGTAAATTTTTATTTTGGTGGGTATACAGGTAATAGTTCAATGGGTGTAAGGACTGATTTTCCTGCTTTAAACAATTATATAGGTAGTTCTCCTAGTGGTTGGGGTTATATGTCCAATGGTAGATATTATCATGATGGATCATTAGTTACTGGTTATCCAACATTTGGTGGTCAGTCAGTATTACAAGTTGCTGTAGATATTAATAATAACAAACTTTGGTTTGGTAAAGATAATGTATGGACAGGGGAACCTGGGGTTTCAGGAGAAGCATTTAGTAATTTATTTGGTCCTATATATCCTGCTACTTCTGTTTTACGTAGTGAACACTCTTTTGATGTTCATTTAAATCAAAATTTTATTACATATGATCCACCTTCAGGGTTTGCTGCTTGGGATACAACACAATATGCATTTAGAGCTAAATCTATTGTATTTGATTGTATTGATCAATGGGCTGTATTTAATAATATAGGTGTTAGGTCTATTGAGTTTTATTATAATGATTCTTTAATAGAGGTTTCTGAAGAAGATTTTACAGCATATGCTACTAATTCATCAACTAATTATGATCCAAAATATGCTTTCATAACAAGTTTAAGTAAAACTGGACCTGCAATAAGTGCATCATGGTATGCAGCAGGTAATGGAACAAATCAAAGATTAATTATTGTTTTTAATAATAGTATTATTTTTAATAAAATAGTTGTAAATAATTTCCATGATTCAGGTAATGCTAATAGTGGAATTAAAAATGTAAGAGTTCGTATAACTCCTAATACAATTACAGATACAACATATAATGCTAGTGTTATAGGTGGAGTTGAAATATTTGATCATTTATTCTTTCAACATACTGCAAGTGATGAAGAATATAATTCTGTATTATCGTTAATAACATCAGGAACAGGAATATTAGCTTCAAGCTCAAGTTCATCAAGTTCAAGCTCAAGTTCAAGAAGTTCAAGCTCAAGTTCATTAAGCTCAAGCTCAAGCTCACAAAGTTCAAGCTCAAGTTCAAGCTCATTTTCTGATGCATCATATAATGCTCTTATAGCAACAGCAGATGTTTCTGCTGGAGCTTCTAACCAACGAGTAGCTTTATTCTTTAATGATTCAGCAGGTCAGAATAATGATGATATAACGGCTATTTTTGATGAAATTGGAGATAATTGGAAGAAACTTAGACTGTATGATGAAGATGGAAATAGACTTTTTGTAGAAGTTCAACAATGGGATGCTACTGAAAGAAAAGCGGTAATTTGGTTTGTAATTCCTGAAATTTCAAGTGGTCTTGGTACTAATGATGTTGAAATTAGATTTAGTTCCTTGTTTGGAGAAGATAATCGTTTTATTGGTAAAGCAGGAAGTTATGCAAGTGATCAAATTTGGAGTGCATATAAAGCTGTTTATCATATGAATCAACATCCATCAGGTGGAACTTTAATAGATTCATCGCCTCAAGGTAATAATGGTACTATGTTTGGTACATTACAAAGAATAGATTCATATGGTGGTCATGGATTAAAATTTTCTGCAAGTGGTGGAACATATGTTGATTGTGGTGACGTTGACTATATTGGTAATTATACTATAGAAATATTTGTTTCCAAAAGAAATACTCCATTACCTTCACCTTATGAGATGATTATATCAAGATATGATGATCAAGGTTCTGATGATGGAAATTGGATAGGATTGGATGATAGATTTGGAGATCGTACTGAACTTTATACACTTCATAGAGCATCAGATGGAACAGCAGGAAATCATCTTACTAATTATAATTCTGATGAGGATTTTATATATGCTGTTGTTAGATTTCAAAGTGGTTCAGGTGAGACCGCATATGCTACTAGAGATGGTAATACTGTAAATACATCAACTAATACTAGTTCTACAGAACCTATTTCAGCTTTTAGTCAAGATTTTATTATTGGTGCTCAAGATAATGCTTCATTTAGAAGACATTTTACAGGTAACATATATGAAATAAGAGTAAGAAATTCATATCCATATTTTAATACATCAATAGTATCTATCATATGGTATTCACATAATGATAGTTTATTTCGTTTTAGTGCATTTGGATCAAGTTCATTTAGTTCAAGTTCATTTAGTTCAAGTAGTTCAAGCTCAAGTTCAAGTTCAAGCTCAGAAAGCTTAAGTTCAAGCTCAAGCTCAGAAAGTAGTACATCAAGCTCATCAAGCACTCTATCATTTGCAGCAGCACTTACTGTAATGGATGTTTTTATGGAAACATCAGGAGCAACTTTTCAATTACCATTGGATTTTTATGGTAGTTATGATTTTACAGTAGATTGGGGTGATGGTTCGGATAATACTATTACAGCATATGATGATGTTAATAGAACACATACATATTCTACTTCAGGTACAAAAACGATTACAATAAGTGGTGCTGATTTTACATGTTGGGATATGTCAAATTTAACTCCAACTCTTAGAGCAAGATTAAGAGATGTTAAACATTGGGGTCAAATGAAACCATTAGCTGAATTTACACTTGGGCATTTTGCTAATTGTCCTAATTTAGTTGTTACAGCAAGAGACATACCTGATCTTTCAAGTGGTATTAGTATGCAAAATATGTTCAGTAATTCTCCAAATATTGCTATAGATTTAACTAATTGGAATGTAAATAAAATAGTAACATTTGATCAATGTTTTTATAATACTTCTATTACAGGAAGGGGTGTAGAAACTTGGACTCCTTCTTCTGCAACTGATATGGGTACAATGTTTTATCTATGTGATAATTTTAACGGTGATATTAGTGGATGGGATGTAAGTGGTGTACTTGATTTTCATAATATGCTTGGTGAATGTATTACATTTAATCAACCATTGAGTGCTTGGAATACTTCTTCTGCAACTGATATGAGAGGTATGCTTGGTGGCACAACAATATTCAATCAGGATGTTAGTAATTTTGATGTAACTGGTGCCAATGATCTTGAAAATTTCTTTTATGGAGCAGAAACATTTAATCAACCATTGAGTGCTTGGAATGTATCTAATAATACAGATTTTTATCGTATGTTTGAAAGTGCATTTAAATTCAATCAAGACTTGGATAATTGGAATGTATCTACTGCAACTAATATGAGTAGAATGTTCTATAGAGCTAATGAGTTTGATGGTGATTTAAGTGGATGGACATTTAATGCATCATTAACAGATTTATCTTCTATGTTCTTTCAATGTTATAAATTCACAGGAAAAGGACTTAATACATGGAGCGTTAATAACATAACCAATATGGGTGCAATGTTCTATCAATGTTATAAATTTAATGGTAATATTAGTGGATGGAATACAACAGGTGTAACAAATATGTCTAGTATGTTTACAGGTGCTTCAGCATTTAATATTGATATCACAGGATGGGACACAGGTGATGTTACAAACATGCAGAACATATTTAGTGGATGTACTGCTTTTAATAAAAATCTTGGTAATTGGGATGTAACAAGTCTTACATATAATGAGTTTTTGGATAATGAAATCAGTTTGGCTAATTCGGGCATATCAAATAATAATTATGGAGAAGCTTTAGTTGCATGGGCATCACAATCAGTTAATAGTGGTGTTAGACTTGATGCTACAGGATTATCATACCCTACATCAGCATCAGCAGCTAGAACTACTCTTACAACTACCAAGGGTTGGACTATCACAGGTGATAGTGCTGAATAAAAAATATAAATAAGTATAGATATGAAATTTAAATCATTCATAGATTCTGACATAGAAGATTTCAGAAAACTTAACATTGGAATAGTAGAGGATTCCAAAGAGGAATTGGTGCGTAAAATTGAAGAAAAATATGGCATCAAGAATGAAGTAGTTGGTATCATGGATGATATAAATATATTACTAGGGAAAAAAGAAAAAGTTGGATTTACATTCGAAACAAGTAATATTGAAAAAAAGATAAAAAAACTAAATAAGAAAAAGATAGAAGCTGTTAAAATTAAAATATTTGAATCCAATTCATTTTTAACAAATATGAAGAAAGAGCTTGAAAGAAGACTATCTATTGAAGGAGATATATAATGGAGAATCATGGTATTACAATGAAAGGTAAATTTTTCATGGAAGAAGCTAACGGTCCAACTGCTGCTGCTGCTAATGAAAAAAGAATAGCATATAATACAAGTACAAATCTTAACGGTGGGGCCGATCAATATGGTCAGTATAAATTAGTATTTCATAATGATGGTAAATGGTTAAGACCTTTATGCGCTAATACTAATGATGGTCCCGATGTTGATAATACAAGACAGTTGGGATCAGGTAGTTATAGGTTTAGTGCCATATATTCAGCAGATTTTTATGGTCAAGTGAGATATTCATAAAAAAATTGCTTAACAAATGGGTAAATGTGTGGTATAATATGTCAAAAAGTAGGGAATTATGAATTATATCAATAACGAAAATTTATTAAAGGAACTTAAAACATATGCAGATGATGATATTCAGACTGAAGAACTTGGAAGGATGTTCCTTTTATTAGCTAAGAGGTATTCTGATAGAGGTAATTTTGCTGGATACACATATAAAGATGATATGATATGCGAATCTGTTCTTACATGCTTGAAATATATGCATAATTTTGATGTGAATATTGAAAATCCAAATCCATTTGCATATTTTAGTAGGATCATTCACAATTCATTTCTAAATTATATTGCAAAACAGAAAACTCATTCTAAAATCAAGGACTTATGCTATAAAAATTTGGATTTTATTGCACCTGATGCAAATACGGATGATGAAAAAACATTTTTTGATACACATGGCATAAACTATCAACCTATCAGAGGAAATAAAAAGAAAAAAAAGCGGAAGAAGAAGAAATCTTCTTAAAAATCATATAACAGGAGGTTATATGTAAATGAAATGTATACTTTAGAAGTAAATACATTTAATGATGAGTATATGTGGTATAATAAATGGATTATAATTAAGGTAAAACAAAAAAGAGAGGAAGTTGATACTGAAATAGAATTTTTAAGTAGTGGGGTTAAACGAGAGCAGACTTATATTAATTGGAATATTGCTATAGAATCCATACAAAATCTTATTAATATGATACCAGTTAAAAATGTTAAAACACCTTTAAAGAGGGTAAAAGTAATAAAAGAAAAGAAAGAAAAGTAATAAAATTAAAATAAAATGTTCAAAGGAATTTTAAAATGTCTAAAAAATTACTTATTACTGATACTCATTTAGGCATGTATTCTGATTCAGATGCATGGTTAGATATTGTATTAAATTTTTATAAATACATCATTAAATATTGTTATAAAAATGATATCAAAGAAATTGTTCATCTAGGCGATTTTTTTGATAATAGAAAAAGCCTTAATACAAAGACACAGCATATTGCACATAGAATTGCAAAAGTGTTGACTGTTAAAGAAGACCTTCATACCTATATCATTGTAGGTAATCACGATTGTTATTACAAAAATACAATTCATCCTAACACATTAGAATTATTTAAAGAATATGATCATATTACTGTAGTTGATGACATTATGAAGGTTGATAATATTCTTTTAGTACCTTGGGGAATGATTCCTGAAGAAACTCAAGATGCAAAGTACTGTTTTGGTCATTTCGCCATTAAAGGGTTTCATATGAATGACTCATACAAGTGCAAGGATGGTATTGATCAAATCAAATTTAAGGATTTTGAGAGGGTTCTATCAGGTCATTTTCACACTCCTTCTAGTAATTCTAATATAACATATTTAGGTGCTCCTTATGGACAGACATTTCATGATGCAGGTGGTGTTAGAGGATTTCATATATTTGATGATGGAAAACTTAAATTTGTAGAATATGAGGATGCTCCAAAATTTGTTAAAATTTATACAACTTCTGAACCATTGAATCCTGATGAAATAACGGGTAATGTTGTGAAGGTTGTTTTTACAAAGGACTTTGGAACTACTAGAAATCAAGAGATAATTGATAACATTATAGAGCATAAACCATTTCTTTATTCAGTCAGTTTTGCTAATATGGAAGAAGGAGATGAAGTATCTGAAGGTGAAGTTGCTTATCTTGATAGTAAAGAAAAGATTGTTGATCAGTATATAAGTGAACAGACATATCCTACCAATATCAAAATTGATACTCTAAAAACAATGTTCAAGAAGATGCTTAAGGAAGCAGGGGTTTCCAAGAGCGATATCAAGGTAGCAGATGGTACTAAAATAGAATGTAATGAAATAGGATTTCAGAATTTTCTATCATTTGGTAGCCGTTGGCAAGATGTACCTTTAAAGAAGGGTGTTAATTTTGTTACGGGTTATGATAAAGATAGAGGTAAGTCCAATGGAGCAGGTAAAAGCTCATTCCTTGAGACTATTCCATTTGCATTGTTTGGAAGAACAGCAAGAGATATTAAACAAACACAAATCATAAATTGGAAAAATAAGAAGAATTGCAAGGTTGTATTCAGATTCAAAATCAATGATGATTTATATGAGATTGAGAGAAGTCTTAAACCCAATAAATTGCTGATCTATAAAAATGGTGATATTATAGATCAAGATGCTCATAAGTCAGATTATCAGTCTATGTTTGAGAATATATTTGGTATGGATGTAAAAATGTTTATGTCTTTGGTTCATTCCAATGTCAACAATACAGCTAGTATTGTTAGTATGAAAAAGGCTGAAAAGAGAGTATTTCTTGAAAGGATGTTTGGTCTTGAAATCTATTCAGAAATGAACAAGATATCCAATGAGAAACTACGTGGTGTTGAGAATAAAAAATATAAGGCTGAAACTGATATAGAAAGCTTTAATGAAAAGATAAAAACAGCAAATGATTTGATAGAAAATTTTAGGAAGGAAATTAATAGTAAGAAATACATTACTGATGAGTTAGAATCAGTTAAAGAAGAATTTCAGAAAATAAGTGATGAGTATCCTGATATAGAGGATGATATTCAAAAATGCTTTGATGAAATTCAAAAAGAAAAAGATGACTTCAATAAAATTACTATTTCATTTGAAAAATGGAAGGCAAATAAGGAATCTATTTTATCACAAATAAAGAAAAAAATAAAAGATATAGATGATCAAGAAGAACAAAGAAAAATTAATCAAGAGACAGAAGTAAAGATAAATTCAATTATTGAAAGAGTAGGTTCTATTGATGTAATAAATGAAAAAATTAAGAAACTTGATGAAGAATATAAGATTGAAGAAGAAAAACTTGAGTCTAAGAGAATTGAAGTTTCTGATATAGAAAAAGAGATTATTGATATAGAAGCTGATCTTAGAAATATCAATAAGAGTCTTGATCTTCTTTCAGATGGTAAATGTCCTGTATGTGGTCAAGATACATCTGATCCAAAGGGGCATTATGAGGATGAGAAAAAAGAGCTTAATGAAAGACTATCTTTAAAAAAGAAAGAGCTTAAAAAAACTAAGGATGAAAGATTTTCTTTAGGCGAATATACTTCTGATATTAGACATAAAAAATCACTTCTTCAAGATGCAAAAGATAGAATTTATTTGCTTCAAGGAAAAATAAAGAATGTTGCAGATGCAGAGGAAAAAGATGATCTTGTTAAAGAAAAAGCCGAAATATCTAAGGCTATTGAAAAAAAGGAAAGTGGATATAAAAAGAAGGAAATAGATGTAAATGATAGAATAAAGTCATTACAATCAAAATGGACTGATTTAAAGCATATTCATAATAAAATAAAGGCCAAAGAGGATGAGTATAAAATACTTGTTTCTCAAGTTAATGAGGTTGTAAAACATGTTGAATCATTGAAAGGTATGATAAAAGAGCAAGAAAAATCCATCGAAAATACTGAAATGGATATTCACAATGTTAAAACGAATGTGATTAGATTGAATAATATTGCAGATTATTTAAATGAAATAAAGAACATTCTTAAAGATGAGAATATCAAGCAATATACAATCAAACAGATTATGCCATATTTGAATAAGCAAGTGAATCATTATTTGTCAGAAGTAAACTATGGGTTTTATGTGAGTATAGATAAATGGTTGGATGTTGATATAAAGGGTCCGGGGATTAGAGATGCCTCATATGACAATTTATCAGGTGGTGAAAGAAGGGGTATTGACATTGCCATACAACTTAGTCTATTAGACATAGCAAGGACTCAAAGTGGTTGTTTTCCTGATATCCTTATTTTTGATGAATTATTGGATAGCTCTATTGATGGTGTGGGCATGGAACAGTTGATGAAGATCATTAAAGTCAAGCAAAAAGAGACAGATGATAAAATATTCATTATCAGCCATAGACAAGAAATTGATGCCGAATTGATAGATAATGAATATAAGGTTGAAAAGGAAAATGGTTTTAGTAGGGTGATCATATGAAAGAACATTTATTTTCAATAACCAAAAAAGACCTTGACATTGAATTCTTTTCAGGTAAAGGTGCAGGTGGTCAACATAGAAACAAGCATCAGAATTGCGTAAGGATGAGACATATTGAATCAGGGGTTGTTACAACAGGTCAGTCTAATAAAGAAAGGCAACGAAATATAAGAGAAGCTTTTGATTCATTAATAAAACATCCTAAATTTAAGATATGGATGAATCGTAAAATACATGAGACTATTGAAGGAAAGACCATAGAAGATAAGGTTGCTGAATTAATGTCTCCTGAAAATCTCAAAATTGAGGTAAGAGGTAAGGATGGTTGGACCGAATTTAAAGGTCAAGAATGTCGTTAAATTGTTTTTTTGAAAAAAAAATATAAATAAAAGAGGGAGTTATAAATTATGAAAAAATTTAAGGTCAGATATTATGTGATTGAATGGGATAGACATAAAGAACTTGAGATACAAAAAATTGTAGAAGAAGAAATTGAGGCAGATTCATTTTATTGTAATGATGGTGTATTTTTTGTTAATAACTTGAATTCAAATATTGCTTACTTCTCAAAAGTTATTTCTGTTAAGGAGATCAAATAATGGCAGATTTTTTTAAGAACCTTCAAGATAAAATTAATAAAAATGTAAAAGGTGCTCATGCATCTGTTATGTCTGAAAGTACTATTGCTACAGATAGATTTGACGTTATGACTCCATGCTATGATCTTAATAGAATTCTTTCAGGGTCATTACGTAAAGGAATCAAGTCAAGAAATCTAATGGGAATAATTGGTCCTGAACATACAATGAAATCTTCTTTTATGGTTCTTTGTATGGTAAATGCTCAAAAGCAAGGATATAAACCTATTATAATTGATACTGAAGGTGGGTGTGATACTCAATTTTGTAAAAGATGGGGATTAGATACAGATAATATTTTCTATATTTATACACCTTGGATTGATGAAGTTGCTCCTGTTTTAGCTCAAATAAAAGAAACAGGTGAAGAAAAGCTTGTTATTGGTCTTGATTCTGTTGGTGGTCTTAATAGATTAAAGGCGTTTAAAGATGCTTTGGGTGGAGAGGTAAAGCAAGATCAAGGTCTATTGCAAAAAGATATTAAAGCAATGCTAAAGCTTTACTTGAATATATGTATTTCTCAAAATTCAATTGGTATTGCAACGGGGCATTATTACGGAAATCCAAATGATCAATATCAACCTGATCAAATTGGTGGTGGTAAGGCTATGAGATTGTTACCAAGTATCCTTGTAACTCTAAAAAAACATGCTTTATTTGAATTTCCAAATAAGAAAGGTAAAGAAAGAGGGAATATTATTGGAAATGAGATATTGGCATCTACTATTAAAAATAGAGGATATCCACCATTTCAAGATGCAACTGTCATGATAGATTATACAGAAGGTGTAAAATCATTTGCAGGGTTACTTGATCTTGCTATTAAGGCTGAAATTGTGGAGCAAAGTGGGGCATGGTATTCTATAAATGGTGAACGATTAGGACAGGGTAGACTGAATGCTGAAAAGGCTCTTGAAGAAACCTTTAGTGATGTGGTATTAGATAAGCTTGATAAATGGTTGGAAGATACAGGATACTCAACTCATAATGAAGAAGTGGAAATGGCTGAACAATTAATTGAACAAGAGATTATTGCTGAAGAATCTAAAAAGATTAAGGGGAAAAAGAAAAAGGATGAGGAAGATGCTAGTTAAAAAATTACATAAGGATGCTATTATTCCAAACTACACAACTATGGGTGCTGTAGCATTTGATATACGTGCTCTTGAGGATATAGTAATTGTGCCTAAATTTGGTGTTTATAAGGTAAGAACGGGTCTTGCTTTTGCTGTTCCTGAAGGATATGAACTTTCTGTGAGGCCTAGAAGTGGACTATCTATAAAATATCCAAACTATATTTCTAATAGTCCAGGCACGATTGATTATGATTACAGGGGTGAACTTATGGTACTTGTAATAAACAATACAGATACATCATGGCAAATTAGAAAGGGGGATAGAATAGCTCAATGTGTTCTTTCACCTATAGAAAGATGTTATTTTGAATTGGTGGATGAACTTCCTGAAACTGAAAGAGGGTCAGGTGGACTTGGGCATACGGGTGTAAAATAATGGATATAGTACTATTTAAAAGAATGTTGGAAATAGAAGAAGAAAAAGATATGGATAAGCTTGATGTTGGTGATATTTTTCTATATGGCAGAAGTGTCATTGCACAAAAAGCTAATAAAGAAATTGGAGAATCAATTTCGTATTATAAGGTTATAGCGAAAACAGTAAATGGAGTAGAATATACCCCCATATTTGATTATATGGAAGGAACAAAAGGAGAAAAAGAAGATGGAAATTAAAACTAATGAGCAAGTAGACAATTTTAAATCAGACAGAGGTATTGGACTTTTTAAAATTAGATATGAAATGGATGTAAAAAATAGTATTAGAGAACAAGGTTATATGGCAGGTGTTATTGCTTATTCAAGCAAAGAAGCTGTTGATACTTTGATCAATTTTGCTAAAAAAAATGTCAAGGGATTTAAAGGCATGAAAATTGATGAGGTTTCTTATGATGGTGCTTGTCATGCTATGAGTGATACTGTAAAAAGTGCTGTTATTAAAGGGGCTATTAAAGAAGGTATCGTAGTCCGTAAAGAAGAATATCAAGCAGCATTGGAAAGTTCAGTAAAAGAAGCTAAGAAAGCAACTGTTGGTAAAAAAAGTATCATTCCCAAAGACTAAAAGGAATTTGACATGATCATATTAATGAGCAATAGGCTTGATGATATTTTTCTTGAAAAGCTTAATCTTCCTGTTTCACTTCCAAGTGAAAATATGGAAGATATAACGGGTTTGTTTTTTGATTGGGTTCCTAAAACTTCTGCTTATGAGGATGCTTGGATGGTTCAAGCGTCCTTATTGCAGGAGCATATAAAAACAGAAATACCAATTGTTATATATGATAGGCATTTATCATTAAGTGAAAAAGAGGTTGAATGGGTAAATAAGTTCAATGTTCATTTATTTGAACCTGCTTTGAATTCAGGAAGAAGTGGATTTCAATATTTACCTGAATGGTGTAGCAACTTTGAAATTGTTATTGATGATGAAGACAGGGAATTTGATTTAGTATATTCTCATCATGAATTAGAATTCAATATTAGGAATTTTGAGAAATGGTTTGTTGATTATAGTAGGCTTTTTCCTGAAAAAAGTGTTGCATATTCAGCAGTTTCCTTATCAGATTTCAAAAAAGAGGAATATAAAGGCAGTAATTTAAGATACTTAGATCACCATCATCCTATTTTCAATGAAGGCAATTTTACTGTTGCAATTGATAAAAATGTAATGTATGATGTTGGCTATTTTAATCCAATGTATTTCTATGCTATGAATTTGGGATGCTTACCATTGCTTCCTGCTGAACATAAATATTTTCATGGAATGTTTAAGGGACTTGTAGTTCAGAATTTAAATGATATGGATTATTATATATCAACATTTGGTAAAGTTAAGGATATTGTGATAGGGGAATTATTTGATACTATAAAAAGTCAATGGAATGAATTCACAGTTGATCATGCAGCAGATATAATTAGGAATTGTTATGAATAATATAGAAATGGCTCAATTAAAAAAGGATATTCAGGAGCATCTTGGATATTCAATGGAAGATGTTGATAATATAGGAGTTTTAACAGATAAAAAGTTACATATAATAAAAAGAGATATTGAAAAAATAAAACAAAAAAAATTAAAGACAACAGAAGAATCTCATCAAAAGAGAATTTTAGAGAAAAGGGTAAAAGAAGCTCTCAATAAAAATCTTGATATAAAATCCAAAAAAATAGTCAATAAAAGCATTAAACAATCTAAACCTAAACAGGTACATACTCAATATTACATTGAACAACCTCAACCTAAACGAATTCCAATAAATAAGGATTCTAAGCCTAAAATATTATTTATTTCTGATGTTAAGGGATGGGCATGGTGGAATAAATCATTGATACTTAAAAAGCATTTATCTGATGAATTTGATATAGATGTAAGGGCTGTTTTAGGTGAAGGGTCAACTCCTGCAAATAGAATAGATCAAAAGGCATATGATTTGTATTTTACCTATGGGTTTTCTTATATTGATTTCCTGTATAGAGTTCCTAAATTTAAGAAATCTACAGGTATAACTGCTCATAGAGCAAAGCATGTTATCTTTCCTAAAATGAGAATGGCAGATCATATTCATGCAAATAGTATGATGTTATTAAAAGAATTACATAATATGGGGTTTAAATATGCTCACTATGTTCCAAATGGTGTTGATGAAGAACTTTTTAAACCTCTTAAACCTATAAGAGAAGATGGTGAAATGATAGTAGGTCATGTTGGGAAGAAATGTGCTAAAAAGTGCCAAGAAACTATAATATTACCTGCTATTAAAAAGGCGAATGTCCAAAGCTATACAAATTTAAGAACATGGAAAGATAGAATACCTCTTGAGGAAATGCCACATACATATAATTCAATGGATGTGTTTTTAGTTGCGTCTGATGAAGATGGTACTCCTAATCCTGCTCTAGAAGCAGCAGCATGTGGTAGACCTATTATATCAAATCGTATAGGTAACATGCCTGAATTTATTATTGATGGATATAATGGGTTTATAGTTCCAAAGAAGATTGATGCTTATGTTGAAAAAATAAACTATTTTAAAGAAAATAGAGATGAGCTAATCAGAATGGGTAATAATGCAAGAAAGACTGTTTTAGAGGATTGGACATGGACTAAACAATCAGAACATTATAGAAATATGTTTAATTCAATATTTGAAAGGAAATAATATGAAAGCTGTTATACTTGGAAACACTAAATTGGGTTATAGTTGGTTTGTGCTTACATTTAGACAGGGGCTTAAATTAAATGGCGTTGATGTAATAGAAATTGATTATAAATCTACTCCACTTGCTCAAATTAGAACAAAAATTTTAGATATAAAACCTGATTTCATATTTACTCATTTGAGTTTCCATCAGCATATTTATCCTACACCTGCTGTTCTTCAGCTATTCAAAGAACTTAAATCAAAGATAAATGTTAAAATAGTGCATACATGTAATGATGCAAGGACCAAAGATCGTTATATGGGAGACCTTAGAGGATGTTTTGATGCTGCATTAGTAGGGTCATATCCTATGGTAGTTCATTGTGTTCCTGCTTTTAAAATCCCTGTATTTTATGTGCCATATTCATCATTGACATATGATAAAATGGCTGATATTGATCCAAAATTGGCATTCAATATTCCTATATTTACAGGTAGCCCTGGTGCTCATAGAACGGGATGGATTGATAATAGAGCAGGATTTATTGAATCCCTTCAAAAGATAATGCCATTGAAAATCTTTAAAACTCAATCAGGAGAGGATTTAAGAAAGAGAACACCTGAATTAAGTGTATCTGCTAAATGTATTCTTGGTTTATGTGTTGGTTATGAAATTGATGGTTATATTGATGTAAGACCATTTCAATATCTTGGTACAGGGGCATTTATGATCATGAGGAAGTTTATGAACATGGATGAAATTATTCCTGATGATTTATATGTTCCTTTTGATAGTTATAATGATCCATATGTTGTTAAAGAACTATGGGATGAATGGAAAAATAAAGATACTTGGAAAATGAGAGAATATGCATTTGATTATATGCAATTTTATCACTCAAGTAAGACAAGAATAAAAAGTGTTTTAGACATACTGAAAGGAGTGTAATATGTTAAGAGTAATTGTTGAATCCCCTTATGCAGGGAAAACACCACATGATATACTTATAAATGAAATATATGGTGAATTTTGTTTACATGATTGTCTTGTAAATCATAATGAATCGCCTTTTGCTTCTCATCTTCTTTATACAAGACAACATGTATTAAGAGATGAAATTCCTGAAGAACGTAAATTAGGTATTAAAGCAGGTTTTTATTGGAGAAATGTAGCTCATAAGACTGTATTTTATACTGATCTTGGAATGACAGATGGAATGAAACAAGGTATAGAGGATTGTACTGAAAAGAAACATATGTATGAGGTTAGAACATTACCATCTGATATCATGGATAGATTTAAAAAATACATTGGAAAGGAATAATAAAATGGAAGATTATGTTACAGGTACAGGGCAAAAAATAAAAGTTCATGATAAAAAAGATTGTGAAGGTAGAAATTGTCCTATACACAATCCTTCAGATCATCATATGAAAGATTGGCCTACTCATTGGAGACATGATAGAAAACTAATGGAGAGAATTTGTAAACATGGTGTTGGTCATCCTGATCCTGATGATTTAGCATACAAGAAAAAAATGGGACTTCCTGATTCTGAAGGTATTCATGGTTGTTGTGGATGCTGCTTTAAGGGGGATTAATGAAATTCTATAGATATAAAGATATAAGATATACTGATAGAGTAAGAATTCATTTGAATGAATATGTTCTTGTTAAAGAAACTCTTAAAGGTTATTGGATAAAAGATGATTGGGATAAATATGACGATCATAAAAGATGGGTAAGTAAAGATGGTAAGAGTAGATATGCTTATCCAACAAAAGAAGAAGCAATGGTAAATTTTTTAGCAAGAAAAAAAAGACAAATAGAAATATTAGAATATAAATTAAGAAATGCAAGAATGGCTTTATTTTATGGGGAGCAAATGTGAAGAAGATATTACTTGTATGTGATGTAAAAGGATGGGGTGGTTGGAATAGAGCACTCTATATTAAAAAACATCTATCTGATGAGTTTGAATTTACATTAGTAGACAATCATGGCTTTATAAAAACAGTAGATAGTGGTCAATTTTTAGAATATGATCTTATCTATCTTTTATTCCATACAATGTTGATGAAAAAAAGAGTGAAAAAATTATTTGCTTATAAAAGTAATATAGTAACTATTGTAACAGGATTTCCAACTCTTAAACCATGTTTTGATTTAATTGATGAGGATACCACAATATTCAATTTTAGAATGTTAGCTGAAAGATGTAGAGCTATTTTCGCAAACAATATAAAATCTTTAAGAGACCTTGAAAAAATAAAACCATCTCATTTACCAACATATTATCTTCCAAGGGGTGTTGATGAGAATATATTCTATCCTGAAGATGTAAAAAGAAGTGATAAATTTACAGTATTGTATGTTGGTAAACCTGTACCTGAAAAAGGACTAGAAGAATTTATTAAACCTGCTTGTAAACAGGTAGGTATTAATCTTATAATAAATGATAGAAATTATACCAATGCTTTGAATGAAAATCAAATGAGAAACCTCTATAACAAGGCAGATTGTTATATTGTAGCATCTTCTATTGATGGTACACCTAATCCTGCTCTAGAAGCAGCAGCATGTGGACTTCCTATTATTTCTAATGAAATTGGAAATATGCCTGAATTTATAAAACATGGAAAAAATGGCCTTTTAATCAAGAATTCCAATAAAACAATTGATAAGTATGTGTATGCGATAAAGAAACTAATGAGTGATAGAGAAAAATGTAAAGAAATGGGAATAGAAGCTAGAAAAACGATATTGAAATCATGGACATGGAAAAAAGTTTTAGAAAATGAAAGACTTGCATTTAGGGAGATTTTGAATGGATGATTATGCAGAAGTAAATAGAAAAAAAACGGCTGAATTAGTTGAACAAAGAAAAGTGAAGGGAGTTGGACCGGGGATCAAAAAACGTCACGAAAACATTGTAAAAGTAGTAAATAAATTTGCTGATAGGAAAAAACCATTACTTGAAATAGGTGTAAGAGAAGGATTTCTTTTTGATCATTTGAAAAATCATGGATATTCTAATATATATGGTGTTGATATATCACCTATTGGAATAAAGAGATTACATGAAAGAGGATATAAGGGTCATGTAGCTGATGCTGCTGATGATCTAAAAATTGGTGATAAAAAATTTAATACTATCATCATATCACATTGTTTAGAGCATGTTCCTGAACCAAATAAAGTAGTAGATAACATGTATAAAGCTCTTGTTAAGGGGGGTATTGTATATGTTGAGGTTCCAAGACAACCAAAAGAACCTGTTCCTACTCCTTGGGCGCATTATTATTGTTTCTCATCTCCTGAAGAACTATTAAGTTTCTTTCCTAAAGACAAATGGGAAATGGTTTATTTTGATAAAGAAAAAGTAATGAAAAGAGTATTTAGGAGAAAATAATGGAATTAAATCAATATGAAAAATGGTGGGATAATAAAATAGTAAATGAAAGTTATACAACTATGGATTCTTTTAGAAAAGTTCTTGATAGAAATGGATCAAGAGCATTATATCTAGATGTAATTAATAAATTTGAACCTAAAAGTATTTTAGATGTTGGTTGTGGCTTAGGATTGGATTATCAGCTTTATAAAGATAACAGTATTGATATAGAATATCATGGAATTGATGTATGTAAAGGATTTATAGAAGAAAATAAAAAGAATTTTCCTGAAACTGATTGGAAATGGGCAAAATCATATGATATTCCATTTGATAAAAAATCTATTGATCTTGTTACTTGTAGAGGGGTATTAGAGCATTTAAAAGACCCATATGAGACTATTCAGGAAATGAAAAGAGTGTCTAAAAAATACATTTCTATAATTTGGTTTTTAATACCACAAAAAAAGGAAATAATTAAAAAAACTCAAAGTGGATTCTATAGAAATATATATTCTATAGAAAAAATAAATACATTTTTTCAAAAACATAATTTAAATATATTATATAAAGATCAAGTAAAGGATAATAAATCTCCTATGAAGTATCATGAAATGTGGATGATAGAGAAATGATGATAATAACCCAATGTAGTGATACCTATTTTCCTTGGGGTAAGATATTTCTTGAATCCTTTAGACTGACCAACGGAATAGATGCTAAAATACACATTAATGGTGTTTACCTTCAAGATAAGCATATTGAAGAATTAATGTCATTGTATCCCAAACTTACAATAAAAAATCATGTATATAAAACAGATGTTATTATTAAAAGATTTGGTGTTACTGAAGAAGATTTTAGAAGATGTAGAAATGCTGTTGCTCTAGGATTTAAAAAAGATTGTAGATGGTGGATGGATTTTATGGTAGTTGAAGAAAGAATAAGTCAACTATATCAA
>Ga0180437_10000774_pt1 | contig 58595 bp, 56 predicted proteins | sample SS_ome_4_FD_132410 | JGI IMG/M metagenome (GOLD analysis project Ga0180437, IMG submission 132410) | Hypersaline lake sediment archaeal communities from the Salton Sea, California, USA - SS_3_D_1 metaG | ecosystem: Environmental > Aquatic > Non-marine Saline and Alkaline > Hypersaline >...
CTCCCGCTGCTGCTCGCTCTCTGCTATCATGGCTGCTGCTATCCTTTCTCGGTCTGTGGTTCTGCTCAGCCGAGAAGGATAGCACTTTCTTCCCACCAGGCCCAGCCTTTGCGGTCACACCCCGCGCGCGCGATCCTCTTGTCGGCAGCCTGAGGCTATGCTAGAATACTTGCCGAAGAGAGGCTATGGATATATGATGACCGTATTCTACATACTCCAGATCATTGCTGCCGTGGGTTTGATTGCCCTAACTGCTGTCACACAAACGAAGAGCGAACAGGGTGGCGGCAGCATGGGCTGGGGCACTCTTGGAGGAAAGAGTTCGTCGAGCATAGCTGGGCTCGAAGATCAATTGACCAGGATCACGACTTACACGGCCGTTGTTTTCCTCGTGCTTTCGATGCTTGTGGCCGTGCTCAACGCAGTCAGCTAGAAGTGTGCCCAGGTGGCGGAATTGGTAGACGCGCTGGCTTGAGGGGCCAGTGGCCGCAAGGCCATGCTGGTTCAAATCCAGTCCTGGGCATGTACGTTGGTAACATTCGATATGCCGAGCATGACCGCTACGTCGCCCCTCAGATGCAGCCCTAGCATTACAGCCGACCTAATGCCCCTCCACATGAATACTCCCTTACCACGATCCGGCTTTGGCATTTTGCTGTTTCCCGATACCTGATGGCTGTCTCACAATTCGCGAAATGGCAAGGGCTGCCGAAGCCACGTAGCTCAGATTCACGTGTTGGTAGGGTGAGTGCGGGGACATCCTACCCCTTCGATTCCTCCGCCACCCAACGGCTTCGAGACAGCGTGGTTTCGTCCGCGGGCCTTCGCCGGTCGTTTCCCCCGCCAACACGTTCGCCCGGCATTATTATGCTGGGCATCTTGCCGTTGCTGTTTCGTGCCCTTTCGGGAGCAAGCTCCCGAAAGACTGGACATCGAAAAGCTTGGGGAGGGACAGGAGAAAGGCGTTTGAGGTCAGGGGGGAGGCATGAGCAGGAGCTGTCGGCAGCTTGTGTTGCTTTGTTGTTTGAGCGCCGAAGCGATAATAGGGGTCGCGAAATGGGCTTGTCGCATCTCTAAGGTAGGTATTGACGTTCGGCCCGAAGGTTCCCGTCGACGAATATCCGGGCGCGGGTTGGAGAAGTAACTCGGATCTTCTGAGGCGGTATGCGTTCGCCCGCGGCGTGCCGACCTTGATAGATCGTCCGCTTCCCCTCATCGTTTACGATCTCGATCTTAAGCTCGACCTCCGCCTCGGCGTCTGCGGGGATTACATACATGAGGGTTTCCTCGCGGCCGCCGTCGGCCGACGATGACTGAGGCAAAGGCGGTCCCACTGGGGCGACTGGCTCGGCGCCAAGGCTTAGCACGATGTCCACCGTCGTTCCCTGCACAACGTGGGCGCCGGCCGCCGGGAGCGTGCTCGCCACATAGCCGGCGGGCACTTCATCGTCATACCGCTGCTGTATGACACCGGCCGTCAATCCAGCCGCTTCGAGGTTCCGTTGCGCTTGGGCGGCGGACATCTGCGTGACATTCGGAACGACGATGTGGCTGGGGCCTTCGCTGAGCACCACTTTCGCGATCGTCCCCACAGCAACAGCAACACCTGCCGGGGGATCCTGAGCAAGCACGGCTCCAGCAGCAACATCTTCGCTTGGTTTGGCGCCGACCTCACGATATCCCAGGCCAAGCTTTGCGAGCACATCTCGCGCCGTCGCATTGCCCATACCAAGGATATCTGGCATCGAGATCATATCGGCTCGAGCTCGTGTGATCGCGAACTGCGTAACACCCGCGACAATCGCCGCCAGCATGGCAATCACAATCATCGCCCAGATACCGCGGCGCAGCATCCACGACGCGGCCGCGCTCGTGCCTTCGGAGAGCGCCGTCCCCAAGCGCCCACGCACCCGGCGAACAGTCGTTGTATCCTCGGTTCGAGGACATGCCCCAACATAGCTGAGGAACTCCCGCGCGGAGGCAAAACGACGCGATAGGTCCTTCTCCAAACAGTGTCCGACCAGCGAATCCACCTCAGGCGGCAGCCCTGGGCGAAGTTCGCTCGGCCGACGCGGTCGATCGTAGACATGCTTGTGAAGGATTGCGAGTCGATCCCCTCCGTTGAAGGGCGGCTTGCCCGTTAGCGCTTCGAACAGGGTCGCGCCTAGCGAATAAATATCCCCCTGCGGGCCTGCAGCCTCTCCTCGCGCTTGCTCCGGCGAGACATAGTTCACCGTTCCAATGACAGCGCTCGTCTCGCTTTGTGCCGGAGCGGCGGCGGCGCGTGCGATACCGAAATCGGTAACCTTGACCATTCCATCGCGGCCGAGCAATATATTGTGAGGCTTGATATCGCGGTGTATGACTCCGGCTGCATGCGCAGCATCGAGCGCTGTCGCGGTTTCGGCGGCAATGCGCAATGCCTCCTCAAGCGGTAGAGGACCCTCTCGACGAAGCCGATCGCGGAGGCTCTCGCCCTCCACATATTCCATGACTATGTAATGATACGAACCATCCTGGCCGGTATCGTATACCGCCGCGATATGCTCGTGGGTGATGCCGGCAGCGGCCCGCGCCTCCGTACGAAAGCGCGCGAGAAACCCTGAGTCCGTGGCCAGCTCGGGACGCATCGCCTTGACGGCCACAACCCGGCCCAGCAAACGATCTCGGCCTCGGTAGGCAATGGCCATTCCACCTTCCCCGATCTTCTCGAGGATCTCGTAGCGCTCGTTGAGAACTTGTCCAACCATCGTGGCCATAGCTTCCTAGTCGCTGAACCCCTTCCACAAGACAATCCCAATCCCCACCGCCAGGCAGATTACCGAAGCGATGATGCAGACCGACGCGGCGGTTGCAGTCATCGGAGGCCTGGGCACGAGCGCCGCCGTTGCAAACAGAAAAAAGGCGCCGCCGGCCAATAGCACCGCAATACCGAGCTCGCGGTTGCGTCGGCGCGCTTGGCGATAGGCGATACCGAGGACCCAGAGCAATAGTCCCGCGCCAAAAGCATAGCGCCACCATCTCACCTCAAAACAACCTCCCGATATCGTTCGTCATATCCCTGGATACAGCGTTTTCTCTGTACTCTCACGCTCGGCCTCCATCCGGGCACGTTTCTGTTTCTCTCGACCGAGATGCCGCCGATCACCGCCCGAGTTAACGCGAATAGCCCCCAGCGGCTCCACGGGACAGACCCATTCGCACATACCACACCCTACGCATATCTGCTCATCGACCACCGGCCGAAGAGCGCCATCCTCGGCGACGTCCGCGGAAATGGCGTTATATGGACACGCCTCGTCACATATCATGCACTCCCGTCCAAAAGCCCAAGCGATACAGGCGCTCCGATTCACCGAGGCCGTCCCCAGGTAAAGGTGACTTTTCTCCTCTATTTCGAACGGTTCGATTGCCTTCGTCGGACAAACGCGTCCGCATAGATTGCAGGGTTGCGTGCATGCGCCGACCCGCGGGACCACGACTGGAGTGCCGATAGCTTCGAGACCCCCCTCCCCGACCGCCGGCTGAAGCGTATTCGTCGGACATACCTTCATACATTCACCACACCGGACGCAAGCACTGACGAACTCGTCCTCCGGGAGCGCCCCTGGCGGACGCATCAGCCGGAGCGAACTCATCTTGAGCACCCGTTCGGTGGCGTCGGTCCGCTTCACACCGAGTGCTGCCTTCTGCAATGCAACAGCGCCAAGACCGGCGCCGATCGCTCCGAGGACCCGTCGTCGGCCCAGCTCCATTTCGTCGTTGCGCGCTCCGTCCTCATAACCTGTAGTGAGAGAAATCGCTCCCTGAGGACAGACGGCAATGCAATCATAGCAGCCGATGCACTCCGGCCCGCGATAGCGCTTCGGATTCTGGGTAATGGCTCCGACTTTGCACTCATTCACACAGCGCATGCATTCATTACAACGATCGGACACGGCCAGCCGAACCGGCGACAGTCTCCCCAGCCACCCAAGCAGCGCGCCGAGGGGGCAGAGGTTCCGACACCAGAATCGGCGCTCATACCATCCGAGCGCAACGATCGCGGCGAAACTGAGAAACGTGATAAAACCGAGTCGGAAGTAGACTGGGCGAGCGATGCTCGCAAGCGCCAATTGTATCGGCGACAGCGCGCGGTTGAGTTTTGGATTGCGATCCACGAAATTAGAATAGCTCCACGCGGTCGTCGTATCGCTCGTCATCCGCAAGCTCCATTGAGCAACCGGCAAGCCGACCCATGTCATCGTCCGAGTCATAAGGGCTATCGGGTCCAGAAGGTACACTGCAGAAAGACCAACGCTCTGGGTCAACCCAAACTCGTCCGCCGAGCGGTGGGCCGCAGGCACGAGCATGGTGACGATCAGCGCAATCAATAAATAGAACTTCGCTCGCCGCCAACGTCGTTCGCCCTGCCCACTGAGTCTGCGAAGATGCAATACCCGCTCACAGATATCGATAGTCGTGCCCATAGGACAGACCCATCCACAGAAGATCCGTCCGAGAAATATGCTGAGGAAGACGATGGGAAGCGAATACCACAGCAGAGGCACGATTGGACGTCGCAAAGAAACCATCGCCGATAGCGCCAGCAGAGGATCCGCGCGAAGAAACAGGTCGACCGGGATCGGCGATTTCAAAGGATACGCTGCAAAAGAAAACAGAGCCAAGAAGCCGACGAGGAAAAAAATCTGCGACGCCCGCCGCAGAAATCGCAGGCGGCTATACATGCTTAACCCTGATTCGACTCAGGTCGATTTCTCCGATCCCCGCCTCATATGACCTCTTCAGATGACCCACATCCGAAGCCTTGGCACCAAAAAGAGTGGCCCCGTAAGCATCGACGGCGAGCGGGTCAGTGCCGGCCACCACGGTGCTTTTCATGGCGGTTCGCCCAGGTCCTTTGGGCCCGTTGCTCAGCAGAATACGCACCGCGTCGAGGATCACGAGATGCGGTTTCACCTCCGTAGCGCAGTCGGCGATGGCCTGATCGAGGCTGCGGCTTCGATGAAATGCTCCTCGATCCCATACCGTGCCGAGCAGGTTCTTGATACCCAAAGTCAAGCCCGTGCTACCGTGCACCTTGGCGATGGGCACATTGATGAACACATCAGCTCGCAGAAGGTCGCGCAAGACGTCGACGGACTTGATAGCACGGCCCTTCGGAAGTTCGACCCGCTCATACATAGCGGGTGACGAAGCGAGTCCTACGCGCGCTCCTGCTGCCTTCGCAGCATCCTCGATCCCGGTCATTCTTAGGAGTAGCGAGTCTGGCCGATCGACAGCATGGTCCATGACCTTGACTTCGCGGGCACCGGCCGCCCGACATAGTCGAACGATTTCGGCCACGATCTCGGGGTTCGTCGTTGCCGCCTGATCGGGCTTCCGGGCCCAACCGAGATTCGGTTTAACGAGGACAACATCGCCCTTGTCGACGAATTTCCCCATGCCACCGAGGGCATCGACCACGGCTCGCACCAGCCCCGATGAGTCGCGCTTGGTGGCCACTGCAATGGTAGGACCGGTCGCCGCATCCACCGAGAAGCCGCTCAAAGCGGACAGCTCACATGTGCCAACAGCAGCTCCAAAAAGAGCGGCGCGCCTGAGAAACTCACGCCGCGAAATACCCCAATTCATCGGCCTGCTCCCATCGACCGTTCTACGGCAAAATCGTACCCGCCCGTGCCGTCTGCGACACAGCCGATTCTGGTTCTTTACGGTTCTCTAAGGACCCGTTGGAGCCGTTTCGGGATTCTGGGATGCACGACTGTCGGCCTGACCTTGAGCCGATTCTCGTTGCGCCTGAAGCTCTGACTCGCGTTGCTTCATGGCCTCATCATAGCTGTCTAGCCACTCCCGCTCGCGATCGGCCAAATCCTGTCGGCCCAATCGCTCAAATGCCGACCGCGCCCGCATGTGAAGCGTGCGAATCTCACTGGCCTCACTCGCCGCAGTGTACCACAGCACAGCTTCTTCCTTCTCTCCCAGGCGCTCGTAAGCGAGGCCCATCCCTAGGAGCGCCTCGGCACGACCACCCACTATCATCGCTCCTTCTTCCGAGCTGAGCGCATCTGCGACCTCGGCATAAGCGTCGGCGGCGCCTTCCCAATCCCCTGCTTCGCTCAGCATCTTCGCGATCTGATAAAACACCGATGCCGCCGCCGCGCCCCCAAGTTGTCTCGCTTCTGTACGCGCCTCCTCTAACAAAGAAAGAGCATCTTCGTCATTCTTCTCCAATAGCGCTTCGTAGGCTTTCATCTCCGGATCGAGAACCTCGACCGCTGCCTCTCGGCGGGCATCGGAGACATATTTGCTCCATGCCTCCGCCCGTTTCTGCTCGGCGAAATTCGATAGCAACTCGTCCTTGTTCGTTTCAAAGTCATCGGGGAGGCTGCTCTCCCTGCCTACATTCTTGATGATCTCGAAACCCCAGGGGAACTCGATGACATCGGACACTTCGCCTGGTTCCAATGCAAAGGCGACTTCCTCCCATTCTTCAGACCGTTGGCCCGGGCGAACTCCCTCTATGAAACCTTCATTCTGCTCCGCACGAGGGTCATCCGACTCGCTCTTCGCCACCTCTGTGAAATCCGCTCCACTTCGGATGCGCTCCAGCAACTGCTCTGCCCGCTTCCTGGCCTCGTCCTTGGTCCGGTTAGCTCCGTTCGGAGGATGAAGCGTCACTACAATGTGCTGCATGGTAGATGTTTCGTAGTATTCGCGGAGTTGCTCCTCTGTGGCAGTTACATCGCTGGACACCCGCTGCTGCAGTCGCTCGATTACGAGATTCTCCCGCAGCCCGCTCTCCTCGCTCGTGTACCAGTCGAGTCGCGCCTGTCTGAATTGCCGCTCGCTGACTCGGTCGCGGGGCTTCTCGGCACCTTCCTGGGCGAGAATCTGAGCCATTACGCGCTCCAGCTCATCCCCATCCCATCGGCCCTTCAGTTGAGCGACCTCGCGGTCGACCAACTCCTGAGCTTTCTGCTTCAACTCGCCAGCCGAAACAGAAATGCCGACATCTCGTGCTCGCTCCAACAGCAATACATCCTGGACGGCCTGCTCGAAACCATCGTGGCGAAAATGCCAGATCTGGTCGAGTCCGATCGGTTGTCCTATCGATGCAAACTGCGGCGCCAGAAGGTTCATGACAGCCTGAAACTCGCGCTCCATCTGGCCGCGCATCACTGGTTTCCCATCGGCGTTGGCGACGATATCCTTGTCAGCCATCTCGGCGCTCTCGCCTTTGTTTCCTCCCAGGCCGAGGCGTCCCGGCACAAACACGAGAGGGAGGCCGATGACAAACGCCACCGTAATCACCCAGAGAACGATTCTAAGTTGGACGGCGAAACGTCGCCGCATCCGTTGGATCGACATATTGTAGGACTACCTTCCTTAAGATTCTCTCTCTCCGGAGCGCACGGCCTCGGGTGAGGTCCCAAGCCGCTCTCGCGCGGTGCGCACAGCTCCAAGAATCCGAGTCACATATTCTTCGAGGTTCGCGAGCACGCGGGTCGCATACTCCTCAGCGCTGCGGCGAATGTCGGCCGCCTCCGTTGTCGCTCGCTGTATAATCTCCTCCGCCTGCTCTGTTGCCCGTCGAACGATCTCATCGTTCGACACCAACAGCGCAGCCTGCTCTCGCGCCTCCTCGAGAAGCCGCTCCCGCTCGGCCTCCGCGCTCTCCAATATCTGCTCGCGTTCCTGGGCCACTCTGCCCGCAGCCTTGATCTCCTCCGGCAGCGTCGCGCGAATGCGATTCACCTGCGCAAAGAATCGGTCAAGATCGAATCCCCACGCGCGGTGCAGAAACTGCGGACGACTTTCTTCTCCCATCCGCTCGAGCTCTTCCAACCGCTTTAGGATTTCGATGACGATCCCTCCTTTCCCCCGGAGTCGCGTCTCTCCGCGACTCGTCGCTCCAGCCGCACCGCAACGCTCGGCGGAACGAACTCCGTCACATCGCCGCCAAAGCTCGCGATCTCCGCCACGATGCTTGCGCTCAGGTAGTGGTATTGAGGCGCGGGAGTGAAGAAGATCGTCTCCACCTCCGGCGCAAGCTCGCGGTTCGTGGATGCCATCTGAAGCTCGAATTCGAAATCTGACACCGCCCTCAATCCGCGGACAATCACTTCCGCCCCGACTTTTCGAGCAAATTCGACAACGAGGCCCGGAACTTCCGCCACCTCGACATTCGGGAAATCCTCACAGACCTCGCGAAGCATGTCCGCTCGCTCTCCCATGGAGAACAACGGAGCCTTCCTTGGGTTCACCGAAACCCCAACGATCACCTTGTCGAACAAAGCGGCTGCTCGCCGAATGACATCGACGTGCCCGCACGTCACCGGGTCAAAAGTTCCTGCATACAACGCTGTTGGCAAGAGTATAACCTCCTTGGCCTAGTCCTGCTTACGAGCCGCAGGCACTCCAGCCTCCTCCAAACGAGCGTAGACATCGACGATGGTTTCTCCATAGCGCAGGCTACGAACTTTATCCATCCCGCCCGCGCACAGGCCCGGCTCCTCCCTCCGCGACCGCTGCACCAGGAACAATCCCCCCTCCGAGAGAATATCCGGCCGCTGCCCAATACGCACCACGACCGTTCCCACTTCGCCCCGATCATACGGCGGATCGGCGAAGATCAGATCGAAGCGAACGGCCTGCCGCCGAAGAATCACCAACGCCCGAGCGACGGGAACAATTATAACCTGTGCCCGGTCCGCAAATCCACAGGCCCGAGCATTCTCCTCGATGATTCGTCCAGCGGGACGATGAGATTCGACAAACGTCGCCTCAATCGCGCCGCGGCTGAGCGCCTCCAAGCCTATCGTTCCCGCGCCGGCGTAGAGATCGAGAAGGCGCGCGCCCACCACCCGATCGCCGAGCATGCCAAAGACGCTCTCGCGCACGCGATCGGCGGTCGGCCGAAGAGCGCGACCCCGGAGGGATTTCAGAACTCTTCCCTTCGCCGCGCCTGCAATGATGCGCATCTCTTTAGCCCGCCACCTCGTCCATCCTGCCTCGCAGTGCCCTCACCTGCTTGCGCAACGCTGCATGTTCCCGCATCTCAAGGCTCTTATCGCTGTCGATCAGCCACGAAGCCGCCTCGCGGGCATCTTCCAATACGCCGAGGTCGCGTGCGAGCCTGGCCAACCGAAAGTCCGGCATGCCATGCTGCCGCATCCCGTAGAACTCGCCAGGGCCTCGCAGCAGCAAATCTTGTTCGGCAATGCGAAACCCATCGGTCGTTTGCAGCATCACCTCTAGACGTCCGCAAGCCTGTCTCACATCATCCAGATTCGGAGCCAGCTTTCCGAGAGGATTGTACTTGCGGTCGGTTACAAGGATGCAATAGGATTCGTGGGCGCCACGCCCCACGCGACCGCGTAGTTGATGAAGCTGCGCCAACCCGAAACGTTCTGCATTCAGTATCATCATCACTGTCGCGTTCGGCACGTCGACGCCGACTTCGATCACCGTTGTGGCGCATAGGACCGATATTTTTCCATGGCGGAAAGACTGCATGACTCCATCCTTCTCCGCCACCGGCATCGCACCATGGAGCAGCCCGATCGAAAGATCGGGAAAAACCCCGCTCCGCAACTCCTCGCAGAGCTGCGTGGCCGCCTCCGCCTGAAGTTTCTCGGACTCTTCGATAAGGGGGCAGACAATATACGCCTGTCGACCTTCGACGATCTGTCGGCGCACGAACTCGTACGCTTCGCCCACTCGCCGCATCGCAATCCATCGGGTCTCCACTGGTGTTCGTCCCAGCGGCATCTCATCGAGCACAGAGAGTTCCAGGTCGCCATAAAGCGTAAGCGCGAGACTGCGTGGAATCGGCGTTGCCGTCATCACGAGCATATCTGGCTGAACCCCTTTACTTCGAAGGCCAGCCCTTTGCCTGACCCCAAATCGGTGCTGCTCGTCTACGATCACGAGACCAAGCCTGTCGAACTCCACTCCTTTCTGGATCAAAGCATGCGTGCCCACGATGATCTGGGCGGCGCCCTCGGCAATTCTTTTCGCAGTCTTTCGACGGTTCCTCGCGGGAAGTGATCCCGTCAGCAATTCGACCTGCGTCCCAAGTGATTCCAGCATCCGCGAGAGCACCAAGTAATGCTGCTCGGCCAACAGTTCGGTGGGCGCCATGAGAGCGCCCTGCCGCCCACTTTGGATGGCGATCAGCAAGGCCGCCGCTGCGACGACTGTTTTCCCAGACCCCACATCCCCCTGGATCATGCGCAACATCGGAGTGTCCACAGCCATGTCGGCGACAATCTCCGAGATAACTCGCTGTTGCGCCCGCGTGAGAGAGAAAGGGAGAACATCCTCGAGCAGTGCCACCAGGTCGCCCCGTGGTTTCATACTAATGCCGCTTCCCGGCCGCTGCATCTCGCTCTTCCGCTGAGCGAGCGCCACCTGGAGCGTGAGAAGCTCCTCGAATGCCAACCTCCTCCGGGCGGCTTCCTTCTCCTCCTGGCTCGCCGGCCAGTGAATGCCCCGCAACGCCTCGTGAATTCCTACGAGCCTATACCGCCGCCGAAGACGGTCAGTCAGAGGGTCGAGAAGCTCTGGCAAGTCGGAGAGCAATCGAGTCACAGCGCGACGAATTTGACCCTGGTAGACGCCACTGGTGAGCGAGTAGAGCGGGACGAGGGAGCCTACCGCAGGCGCTTCGTCACCACTCAGTTTCTCTGATCCACCATGTTGGATCTCGATCAACCGCCTTGCCCGCCGGACAGTCCCTTCGACGAAAAGTCTGGTCCCCTCCGCGTAATTCAAGGCGAGAGGAGACCCGCCAATCGCTGCGGCGCGCCGCCCCCGCCGCGGTACTCGTGCGAAAGAAGTCACCCAGGCCTTCCCGGTTTCGTCCGCGATCTCGAGCGCGTAACGTATCAAACGAAAAGAACGTCTTTCCTGAACGATCCGCTCCTCCCGTGCGCCCGCTCTGGCGAGGACAGCGGCCCGTTCCCCGTCCTCGAGGTGTACGATAGATTTGACCGGTACATAATCGCGGGGAAAATGATAGAGCAAATCCCGTTTCGTCTCGATCCCCAGCTTCCTGAGGTTCCACGCCCACGTTGATTTTTGATGGCGAGCCTCGACCCAATCCTGATCCAGATAGCCAAGCTGCTGCATGCGCTGCCTGGGTGTAGTCCTGGTGGAGCGGTGCCTCCGGCGCCGCGCCGTGCTGGCGCGGCCGTCGAGTTTCGCGAGAAGCGCCTTCGCCTTGTCCACATGAGCTCGACGCGTCTCGACATCCCATTGGTCATAGCCGACGAGCAACTCGGCAACCCGCGATATGGCCTTCGACTCCCAATCGGGACGTTGCGCTGAGCATGCCTCCTCCGCCCAGACGCATACATACTCCCCGATACTCCGTCCTATGACGGCCATATCGGGATAGCCCTTTTGCATCTCCAATTCCAAAGGGCCTGATAAAGCTCGCACTACGTCCTCAATTGCATCCATTGGATCGTACGTAAGCTAGCACATACGCAGCCTCCCCGACAAGCAGAACCCTCACTTGCGCGACGGAGTCCTCCCAGAATGGTCTAAATGATCAAACGCAGTAACATCAATGCCGGCTACAGCGAGTGAAGCGATGCTAAAATCGCCTTCTCGGCGGTTCCTTTGTCTCTTAGTGATGCACGGCGTGATTACAGCGCTGATCTGCTCCCAAGCTTGGCCTCAGGAAAGCCGGATCCCGCGCGCCGATCCTGAAATATCTTGCATGTCTCGGACGCCACCTCTACGCTCAATCTACCTTGCTCTCGACTCCAACGGAGGGCAGTCAGAAAGGTCCTCCGTTACCATAACCCTCGGATTGACCCTAGATACGCCCGTAGAAGACTGGCTCCACGTAAGCGTTCGAGTCCCCAAGGGTTGCCGCATCTGGGATCGGGCTGAAGAAGAGTGGATACCTACCTACTTCTTGACGCATAGCCTCGGCGCGAGGCTCGAAATGCAACTCTCCTACATCGAAGCCGATCGGCTTATCAGCTTTCCGGTTGCAATCCAGATGGGAAATAGACAGGCATGGCTAAGAATTTTCTTGCGACGCTATGACAGGGGCTATGCGGCGGCCGTTGTGGTTCTCGACGGCGGTCGGCCGGTCTGGTTTCCATCTGCGGGCGACAGCAGCGGTCTCAGCTACTGGACTCTCATGTGTACGGTCTCAGACGCGCTGGTCTTCATCGCGAACGTATTAGAGATCGACATTAGAGCACCTGACCACCTCAGCCCTTGGTGTGGCACAGGCATGCTGGCCCAAAATCTCGACCATCTCGTCCAAGGGGTCTGTCAACGTGCGGGATGCACTTTCGTCTCGCTCGGGAACACCATCATCGTAGATTTCCTCCCAAGCTATCGGGGAGCGCCCGACGCTTCGTGGTTCGTCATCGGCCAGGAGCGAGACATTCGATTCAGCGCCCGGAACGCCCCGGCCGACGATCTCATTTCAGCAATCGTCGAAGCGGGCGGCGGCACCATCGGCGCAGCCGACGCCCTGAAAGGATCCCTTATCTCTCAGGAATGGTCGGGATCTTTTCATTCCGTGCTCCACGCCGCCTGTGATGCCGCCCAACCGGGGTTGCAGTGGACCGAATATGAAGGCGTTTTCGATTTCGCCCTCAGCCCACAGCGGTAGCGGTTGCTCCTCTCGACAAACACACGCGCATCTTGTACGACCGAGGAGACAGGCCTGATCGAAGCATGAGCGTATCGCTCTGTGAGCAACTCCAAGACGGAGCGAGTGACATGAAGAAGCTCATCCTCTATGACTCTGTCTATGGGAATACCGAGCAAGTTGCCGACGCTATCGCCGAAGGCATGGGCGAAGATGTCATGGTGAAGAAAGTCGCCGAAGCTCAGGTGGATGATATCCGCGATGCCGAATTTATCCTCATCGGCTGCCCCGTTCACGGGTGGAACGTAACCAAGGCCACGGGCGAACTTCTGGAGCGCCTACATGGCGAACGATTCGAGGGCAAAAAAGGTTCAGCCTTTGACACCAAGTTCAGAAATCTGCTGGCCGGCGGCGCGGCGAAGAAAATCATACGACGCCTGCGCGCGCTTGGCATTGATATCCTCGAGAATCCGCAAAGCTTTTTCGTCACCGGCATGCAAGGACCGCTTGGAGAGAGCGAACTCGATCGCGCCAAAAAATTCGGGCAAGACATCGTCGCCAAAAGCGTCGTTCCATGAACGAGCCATAAGAAACCCATCCGAATTCCCTGGCGCGCCCGGTGGAGAACTTTCGGTCTTTCGGGAGACTTGGCTCCCAAAACTATATCATCTGTATCCATTTGCGTTCATCCACGGCTTTAGCAACGTAAGAGCGTATCTCCTTGCCCAGATGGCTGACTTATAGCACAGCCGTCTGGGCAACAAGCAAAGAATTTTCCTTGCCTTGCCCCCCATAAGGAACTGTGGTACATTGACTTTGTTGGATGAGCGTACCGATCAGAGCTATATGGCCTTTTACGGCTGAAGGATGGAGTATTAATTGTTATGGAGAGCCGCCCCGCTGGAGCCTATTATGGAAAGCTGGTAGCGAGGTCGGCAAGAATCCATGTAGTCATTTCCCTGCTGACGCGATTCCTTTGGCACCGCAGTGAATGAATGAAACCCGTTTTGATCGATCCCAAGCCGAGCTACAGTATCATCCGACAGCACACCCGCGGTTTGCCGGTGTGCAATAATGTGGAAGGGCAGGTCTGTCGAATATGAAGTGGCCCCGCCCGCTCAAGTCCTTGGCGCATCGTATGGCGCGAGTCGTTGTGCGCGAGGTGGTCAAAGAGCAACAGCCCATGTTGCTGGGCATAGAGCGGCAGGTGCAAGCCAACGCGCTCAATATAAGCGATATACAGCGCAGCCTTGAAGGTCTGTCCGGTTCTATATCGGATCTGTCGTGTTCTTTGTCGGAGTTGCAGGGGTGCGTGAATAGTCTGGCAGGCGGTGTAGTCGAATTGGGCGGTGACCGCGCTGAGCTTTATGGTCTGACTTTTCGCCTCGACAATCCACATATCGCGACTTCCCTGAAGAGCCGCTTCTTGTTCAATACCTATGAGGCTGGGGCCTTGGCTCTGCTGGATAATCACCTATCACCCGATCTTCCAGTCGTCGAGTTCGGAGCATGTATCGGCGTTGCCTCTTGCCTTGCCAACCGCAAACTTCACCATCCGGAGAAGCACGTCGTGGTGGAAGCTCATCCCGCTCTAATCCCCACGCTCCAGCAGAACCGGGATCTCAATAACTGCCGCTTCAATATAGTCCATGCCGCACTCGCCTATGGCTGTGACCGAGTGGAGTTCTGGCTTCATCCAACGTTCTTCGTTGGTAGCAGCACGAAGGCTAGAAGCGGTAGCGAACCCGTGACCGTCGATGCCGTAACGTTGCAGTCGATCCTGAATAGGTTTTCCTTCGATCGCATCTCTCTGATCGTGGATGTAGAAGGGGCGGAGGTGGAGTTGGTGCAACGCGAGCTCCCAATCCTGAAGCAGCACGTCGTCACGCTCATGATGGAGGTTCATCGACGCGATTGGGCAGCGGGCAGACAAGCGATCAAAGAGATGCTCACTACGCTCAAGGATAATGGTTTTGTAGTAGTGGGACGAGTTGGTAACGATATTGTGTTCTCGAACCAGAGCCTAACTTCGTGCGATCAGGAAAAAGCGGTTTCCATGGAGACATCCTGATCTGTGGATGGGAAATCCTCCCCAGACCGGCGCCTAGCGGTCAAAGGCAGAGCGCAGATGAGATATCGGCTGCACGCTCTAGCTGGGCTATGCTGACTGACAGGCAATGTCGCCCTCACCGGACTTGCCGCGACACTAAGAGATTCCAAGGGGTGAGGGGGACGCTGTCCCCCTCACCCCTTGGCAGAGGGAACGACCGGCGTTTCGTTCCCTCTGCACTCTCTTCGCTCGCGTTCGTAGGTATTGACAATAGATGCGTTGCGGATACACTTGACGGCATGCGGCATCGAGGCCGTCTCCCTTCCCCCGGCATTCCTAGAAGCTATTTCATAACCTAGGCCAAAACGGCCCAGTTGACCCATAGATGCCTTTGTAGAGGTTATGAAATGATCTCTAGTAGAAACTACGAGTTTTGCTAGTAGTAACTCACCGGGAACGCGTAGGTGAGCCTCCAGAACATGTTTTGATCACCGACGGCCAGCCCGATGGGCGAGGCGTTCGTTAGACCCGCTTCGATGGTAGTGCTGCTCCCAAGGGGATAGCTTAGCAGTGTGGAGAAGAGCGCATCGTCCTCGATATCGCTGTCTTTGAAGCGATACTCGAAGGCCAATTTGAGGTTTTTTTCGCCGATGATCTCAACTCCGAGGAAGGGTCGGACTAGCGTGTCGCTCCCGGCGAGGTCGGGGTCGATGCTCAGGTAGAGCAGGCCCAAGCTTCCGATAACTCGGGTCCCTACCGGAGTCTCCCATTCACGCGTATCGCCGCCAATGAGGTGCTTTGTGGCGACCAGGTAGAACTGCAGGGTATCGAGGTCGGTTGCACCTGCGGCATCGTACATCGTTGATGCGTTGACAAAGCCATCGGTCCAGCGCCCGTAGCTTCCGCCGAGAGCTAGGTCGGTGCCGCCGAGGAAGCCTCCGCGAGGGAAAAGCTGCTCGCTCAGGAGATACTTGCCTCCAAACCGCCAAATGTCGCTGTCATACTCGCCCGTTGCTCGCTGGAATGCAATCCATAGTTCCGCATCCCCGGCGACGCCTCTCAGGACATTGAGCGACCAGAGCGAAACATCCTCGTACATAAAGTCGGACTGGAAAGTTCGATAATTGACCGCAGTCTGCCAATCATGTATCGAGGCGATCTCGGCCGTCGGGAGCATGACGATTCCCGTCGGACCGCCGATAGAGGGAACGGCAAGGGCCGAGGCTCCACCGGCGACGAGAAGGGCTGCGGCAAGGACGACAGGGAGCCAAAGTCTCATTCGCTACTCCTTCCATGTGATAAAATATCGTCGGAAGGTTGATGCCTTCCGAGGGGACGAGGTCACACGTCATAAGGCCGCCACAGCGCCGATAGATGTTCTGTTCCCTCGCACCACCTCCTCCACGTCGCCCTCAGACCGGGGAGGAGCTGGCACATTGTACCAATGGTTGACGGGTTCGGCAACAGGGAAAAACGAGGGCGGGAATTGATGGGGGACGCGAAGAGGGAGGACGGTGCTTGACCGTCCCCCCTTCAGTTCGTAGCCGGGCGACGGATGTCGCCCGAGATTCATCAAACGATACTAGACACCACCTATCGGGAAGTTGTAGCCCAGTCGGACAAACACGTCCTGATCGTCGAGCCCGATCCCGCTTGGGCCGGCATTCGTGGTGCCGACTTCGACTTCAACCTGAGACGAGAAGCGATGACGCAAGACGGCCGAGAAGACTGCCTTGGCGTCGATGTCGCTATCCTTCCAACGATACTCGAGGCCGAGTGCGGTTCCGCCCGCGCCCACGAACTCGAGACCGACGAACGGTCGGGTAAGGCTCTCATCAATGCCGCCTTCGGCGTCAACGTCGAGGTAAAGAAGGCCGGCGCTTCCGAGGATCTGGGTCTGGGCGTCCGTCCACTCCCAGCCCTCACCCATCGGAGTGAAGTCTTTGGTGGCAACGATGTATGCCTTGAGGACGTCAACGTCGCCGATCGAGAAGTCGTACATGCTCTCGGATGCACCGAGAACGGAGTCCGACCAGGTTTCCCAGCTTGCGCCGACGGCCAAGCTCGCCTGGTCCTCCGGTTCGCTGGCGATCTGGTACTTGCCGCCAATTGCCCACATGTTCGCAGTCTCGGAGTCGGTCGCGCCCTCCTGATCGGCGATCGCGTAGGCTGCCCAGAGTTCCGCCTCGTCGCTAACGCCAGTCAGGACATTGAGCGCCCAGTAATCGACATCGATGTCGCCGTACATTCCCGACGCGAGTTCTTGCGACTGATAGGTGAGGGCGGTCTGTAGCTCACCAGCTGGAGCAATGAGCGCGTTGGGGACGCTGACAATACCGGTCGGGCCGCCCAGGGACGGAATAGCATAGGCTGCACCGCCAGCAAGGACTATGAGCGCCGCCAACAGTGGAAGAGTGATAAGCCGTCTTTTCATTCTCCCTTCCTTCCTCCTTTTCCTTAGAGATCGTTTGTATGTAGGCCCACTGGGCCGTATGTCAGTAACAGATACCATATTAAGGGTTTGACCTACTTATATCTTTTTTCGAACGCCGGTGCTCCCGAGGTTCATGCGAAGCGCAGGGGATATATCCCTCAGTGCCGCCGAAAATGTCATGAAAGTCCTATGGTTAATGCTCGTTTGACACTGGCAACGCTGTGGCCTATAATCCGTAACCACTGGGCGCCGCGGGATAGGATTTGTGCGAAATGCTATGCTGTAGGTATGTTGATTGGTTGTGAGTCGGGGCCATGGAACTCGCCGATTTCCATCCAAAACTCTCTTCTCTGCTTGCTCAGGTGGATTCGCGCTTGGCTGAGCTGTGGATGGATGATGATGATTTTCTTGGAACGACCGCGGAGCGCTCGTTGTCCGGTCGGGGAAAGCGCTTGCGTCCGAGTGTGCTATTGCTTGCGGCGGAATGCGCCGGTGGCGCGACCGAAAAAAGCGTCGTACTCGGCACGGTGGTGGAGTTGGTGCATGCGGCGTCGTTGGTCCACGACGATGTTGTGGATGAGGCGGCGTCGCGACACGGCCGACGCTCGGCAAATGCAATTTGGGGGAACAAGGTTTCTGTGCTTCTCGGGGACTATCTGGTCGCGCGAGCGCTAGCGCTTCTCCCGGAGGGGGAAAGGGATGTGTTCGTGCCGGAGTTGGCCGAGGTGGCGGCGCGGATGTGCGTTGGTCAGGTCCGAGAGCTTCGGGCGGTCGGACATGCCGTCACCGAAAGCGACTACGTCGAGATTGCTCGGTCGAAAACGGGGAGTTTATTTTCGTTCTGCGGCCAAGCTGGGGTATGGACAACGTCTGGTACGCCCAGAGTGGCAAAGGCTCTCGCTCGCTTTGGCGAAAAATTCGGTATCGCCTTTCAGTTCGCCGACGATATACTCGATTTGGTGGGAACGGACGGACAGTCGGGGAAACCGGAGGGGCGTGATCTTGCCGAGCACAAGTTTACACTTCCGTTGATTTTAGCCTTTGAGATGGGAGGGTGCGCGGTAAGAGAGCGGATTGAGCAAGTGTTGGCCAGAGCGATTTTTGACTGCGATGGGGTGGCCGCTGTACGCGAATTGGTGAAGTCGACTGGGGCATTCGAAGCTTCGTGGTCGCGCGTGCGAGGGTGGCTGGCGGACGCGGAGCAGGAACTCGAAGCGGTTCCGGAAAGCCGCGCGAAGGAGACTCTTGTGGCAGTGTGTGGTGATTTGTTTCCAATGCCGGTGATGGCGTACTGATGACGGATCTGCGCTCAATCGTCGTATGTGCGGCAGTGTCGATTGGAATCTTTTGGTTCTCGGTGGATGATTCGCTGGGAGCGGAGCAGGACCGCTATGCGGCGCGAAGGTTGGCGGCCGCCCACTATCTGGCCCACGGTCGCGTCGAGAAGGCAGTGGCAGAGTATCTGAAGATCTTGGCGCAGGATCCGAAAGACGCTCAAGCTCGCACGCGAGTGAAGTCTATCGTGACTCATCGAATGCCTATGTGGCTGCCCGAGGAGGCGGAAAAAGCGTGGCCGTTCGAGTACGATGTGGTGAAGTTCACGCCTGTTGCGGAACCTTCAACACATCCCGGAAGTTCGTCGGCAGAATCGTATCGTCTGTTGATCACGCGGAGTGGATTCGCCGCTCAAGAAGGGGCTCGGTGGGATGAGCTTCACGAGACAGGATTTCCACTGATCGATTACGCGTATGTGTGGCAGCCTGTAAAGCGTCGATACGAGGTGCGGATCGCCGCGCACTGGGAGACCACAGAGCAAGCTGATCTGGCCCAGAAAGCGCTTCGGGCGACGCTCGCATTCTATTGTCTGGTAAAGAATACCCTCAATTTCGATCCGACGGGGCGATGGGGTGACCCAATCGATCTGTGGGTCACCAGCAAGGGACAACCGGGGGCAAGGGCCCAGGGACGATCGATTTACCTCTATGCGGCCGGCACGCCAAGGACACCGGGCGAATGGCTTCGCGAGGTGGGCCACGAATATGGGCATGTGAGCTTTCCAGGCATCGGCAGATTCGACGAAACCGATGATCCTTGGGCCGATGGGCATTTGGCGGAGATCTTATTGCCAAAATGGTTGACGGCGAACGGTGTGCCGGAGTGGATGCCGTGGTCGGCGACGGACTGGCAGGCAGAGATGGAGCCGGAGCGCCAGCGACTTCTGGGAGTGTGGACGAAGGACGCGATAGAAGCGCTCCTCGATGGATCATCGAGCGGCGTGGAGTTTGAGCCTGGCCTCGAGGGACGCGATCTGTTGTTGGGTCTCGCCTTATGGGTAGAGCAGGCCGGTGGCCCCGAAAAGCTTTCAGAGGCGCTTCTGAAGTGCCCAGAGGGAACAGCGGCGCAGTTCGTCTTGGCTGTGCAAGAAGTCGGTCTCGACATCGACGACTGAAGATTCCCCCAGGCAGGAAGGGCGGGAATCGATTTCTTTTTCCTCTCATCCGAAGTTCTCATCGAACCTGGAGCAAGGCACCCTTGAACTTGGGTAGAAGTTCAGTGGCATGAATTTAAAACGTCGCGAGTTGCTACAGGTTGTCGCCCTCGTCGCCGTCGCCTGGGTGGCGGTGCTATTCTTTCTGACGAGATGGCAACGGGAAACGATCCCGACGAGCGATGTACGCGAGCCCGAACTCATCCACTATCCAGGCACGGAAGGGATTGAGGAACAGACTTCTGAGAACCTCGGTTTTCGGAAGTACTGGTTCACTCTCAACGAAGACTATCCATCGAAATCGGTCTATTACTTCTACGCAAACCAGCTTGAACCGGAAGGATGGCGTCCGTTGCATCAGGCGGAGCCCCGGTGGGTTCGCCAGACCTGGAAAAAGGATATGCGAGATCTATTCCAGGCGGTTTGGGTGAGTCCCGACAGCCTCTTTCAAATCGAACTGGAGATGATGTCGGTCCTGCATCCGATCGAGCAGGGAAAAATGACGGTCGGTTCGGAGCGCGAGCCCGGCATTCAGGTGTTCGTTACGCTCCGCCGATCGCTTCACCCAAGCATCATCCTCGAACCGCGTCATCAGAGCAAGCCCACTCTGGATATAGACACGCCTCAATGAAATCCATCTGAGAGTCAGGTTGAGACATGTCATTGCGATCAAACCACGAGCTGACAGAGGCGATAAAACGCCTTGCCCGTAAGAAAGGCGCTTCGCTCGTCGGATGCGCGGACATGGATGGGCTTGTCGAACTGCCGCGTGCTGTGGTCATTATGGTGGCGCACTCCTCGGAAGTCCTGATCGATCCAACCGATATGCCGAATCTCCCGTATCTCCGTGAGATACCGGTATTGAACGAGCGCCTAACGGAGATCGCCGGACGAATCACTACCTCCCTTCGCGAACAGGGCTTCGAGGCGCGAGGCGATCCGCCGACTGGCTACAAAATCGACGACGAGAAGCTTGCCGCCCCCTTCTCGCACAAGACGGCTGCGACGCGAGCAGGTCTGGGCTGGATCGGCAAGTGCGCTTTGATCGTGACGCCAGAACTCGGACCAGCGTTGCGGCTGACGAGTGTATTCACCGATGCACCTTTGGAAGTGGGAGAGCCGGTCGATGAGAGCTGCTGCGGCAACTGTACGATGTGCGAAGACATCTGTCCGGCGGGGGCAGTAAGCGGGGATCACTGGTACGCGGGACGACCGCGAGAGGAGTTCTACGACGCCCGTGCCTGCCGCGAAGTATGCTTCGGGACCAGTGAAACATTCGGAGACGGATACCGGGGGTGTGGGGCTTGTATGGCGGTGTGTCCGGTGCGGCCGCGTTAATCGCTCCGCATCCACGGATATTGCGTGCGGCGTTCCCTAGCCTGTCTGAGCAGACGGCGGTCGCGCTTTGACTCAGGATCGAGTTCAAGCGCCCTCTCGAACATCTCCTGCGCCTCTTCAAAACGACTTAGCTTCACCAAGCTCTCCCCCAGAAAGGAATAGGCCGCGGCGTTAGTTGGGTCCTTTTCGATGGCATTCCGAAGCTTCTCGACCTCAGCGAGGTAGTGCTCTTTCTCACGGCGACGCCAGTAGACATACTCCCACGTCACGAGCGCGAGGATCGCGAGATAGACGATCGCCATGATGCCGACGAATCCCCATCCGCCGGCGACGATTGACACGACGCCGAAGACGAACGCGACTCCGAGCAATAGGAATCCGAAAAAGGCCTCCTGGATCGTGAGTGTGCGGTCGAGGAAGTTGGCGAATATCCACCATCCGACGAGTGCAATCGTAGGCACGAAGATGAGCGCCTTGAAGAGACGCTCAATAACGGCCAGTGCCTCGGCTGACATCACGGTTATTGTCTCCCCTCTGTGGCCGGATCGGACGAAATCTTCACCTGCAGACGGATCCGCTGCATTCGCTGCAGCAAGATGGAAATTGGCTCGGCTAATCGAGGCATCAAGGCAATATGAGAACCTTGGTTGCTGTCCCAGACTCGGCCAATTCGATGCCCTTAGGGACTTCTTCGATGGAAAGTCGATGGCTGATTAGGTCGTCCACTTGTATACGTCCCGACGCGAGTAGAGCGATGGCTCGGTCGTGCGTGAATGGGTTGGTGAAGCTGCCGGTGATGCTAATCTCTTTGCGGTAGATTTCATAGGGCGAAACACTGATTCTGGCTTCTTCGGAGGCCACACCGAAGAGCAGCACCCGGCCGCCTTCGCCGGCAAGGTCGAATGCTTGTTGGGCCGTCTGACATCCGCCAACACATTCGATGACGACATCAGGCCCCGAGCCTTCCGTGACCTCTCTCGCCGTTTTTTCTAGATCTTCGGCCTCGGGATCGATAACCACGGTAGCACCCAGCTTCTTGGCCCGCTTCCTCTTCTCAGGATTCAACTCAGAGACAACCGTGACGGCTGCTCCCTCGAGAATAGCGAGTTGGAGAAGAATAAGACCGATCGTACCAGCGCCAACGAGCACGACCACATCGCCGCTTTGTATTGACGCCTGATCGATGCCGTGGACACAGCAGGCAACGGGCTCGGTCATGGCCGCGATTTCCGGCGAGAGTTTCGCAGGGACCTTGTGGCACTGGCGGGCGGGAACAAGGCACTGGCTGGCAAACCCCCCATCTCGATTGACTCCAATGGCGGACAGGTTGTTGCATAGGTGGACTAGGCCGCGCCGACAGGGACGGCAGGATCCGCAATGGATGTTTGGGTCGATGGTTACGCGGTCGCCTGTTCGTAAGAATGGAACGCGAGCTCCTACGTGTTCGACGACGCCAGCGAACTCATGGCCTGCAATGAGTGGAAACCGGGCGGGAAACTGCCCGCGGTAAATGTGCGCGTCTGTGCCGCAAATACCGCATGCGTCCACGCGAACGAGGACTTCATGCTCTGCGGGTGTCGGCGGCTCCCGCTCGATAACCGCGCAGGAACCGGGTCGGGGGAAGACGGCGGCGCGCATTTAGTTTCTCCTGAATCCGGGCTATTGTGGATTTCCCCGGCATCTCAATGGAACCTTGTGGTCGATATCGACGTCTGATGATATGGCAGCCTCAAATGAACGCTTGTATTTACGTTCCAAGAGTCGCCTGAGCGTTGAGCAGAATCTCCATGTGTTAGAATAGCTCGACAATAATCGGTAACTGTACTGGGAGCGTTACTGGCAACTGGCACGGAAGTCGGGGATAGTTCGAGAGGATAGATGACACTTCGTGAATAGGAGGAGCGAGATGCAGAGAAGTGTGTCTCCAGTCGTTGCTATCCTTATTATCGCTGTTGTCATCGCCGCGGTGGCGGTTGTGTGGTTTCGTGCGACGGCACCCCCGACACCGATCGTCGGGAGTCCTGTTACCGGGGGCGGGCGTGGTGCGCGTTCGACGGAGTCCGAAGAGGCATCCCAACCAGAAAGGCCGCGCCGGGGTCGCAGGAGCAGGCGCGCGGCCAACCAAGATATCGAAGTGGAAACGGAGCCAGGTGCGCCGCTGGCGGAGGACGAAACTGCAGGGGAGTAGGGCGTCGAAGCTGACAGCGATCAACTTCTTTTTCACAAGGTGATTTTCGAGGCACGGCGGCCTGTCTCAGCAGGCCGCCGTGCCTGTGCGGGGAGGGAACGGATGATATCAAGAGCGAAAGGATCTTCGCGGAGTGCAAGGCACACGAAGATCGTCTGCACTATAGGACCAAGCACCTTCTCCAAATCTATGATCGAGCGGCTGGCCAAGGCTGGGATGGATGTGGCCCGGTTGAATTTTTCACACGGAGACTGGGAACAGCATGCCCGGACGATCGGGAATATTCGCGCGGTCGCGCGAGAGCTCAATAAGCCAATCGGAATTCTTCAGGATCTGGCGGGACCGAAACTCCGGATTGGGAATCTGGCCCACGGCGAGATCGAGCTTCGGCGAAACCACGAGGTCGTGCTGAGCGCCTCGGAGGAGACGCAGCCCGATATGATCCCTTTGCCACTACCCGAGGTGCCAAAAGCTTTGTCGAAGGGCGATCGGGTGTTGCTGGCAGATGGAGCAATCGAACTCGTCGTGGTTGAAGCGGGCAGAGGACGGATTCTAGGTAAGGTGCGAGTCGGCGGTACGCTACGGTCGCACCAGGGGGTGCATCTGCCGGATGTGGCGTTGCCAATCGATACCGTGACGAAAAAAGATATTGCAGACCTTCGATTCGGGATCGAGCACGAGGTCGATTGGGTTGCGATGTCCTTCGTACGGCGGGCGAGCGATCTGAAACCTCTGAGCGATTTGATGGGCGAATCCGAGAAGCACCCCGCTCTCATGGCGAAAATCGAGCAGCACGAAGCGCTCGATCATCTGGATGAGATCGTCGATGCGGCGGATGGGGTCATGGTGGCGCGAGGGGACCTCGGCATTGAGTTGCCACTCGATCGGGTGCCCATGCTCCAGAAATCGATCATCCGCTGCTGTAACCGTATGGGCAAGCCGGTGGTCACGGCGACGCAAATGCTGGAGTCTATGATCGATCGAAGACGACCGACCCGAGCCGAGGTGAGCGATGTGGCGAATGCTGTGCTGGATGGCACGGATGCGGTGATGCTCTCCGGCGAAACGGCCGTGGGGAGATATCCGGTCGAGGCGGTGCGTGTGATGGATCAGGTGGCGGTTAGGGCGGAGGCCAGCTTCAACTACGCGGAACGTCTATCGGAATCGAGTCAGTGGCCGTGCCAGACCGTGACCGATGGGATTAGTCAGGCGACGGTGAATCTCGCGCACGACCTCGACGCGCGGGCAATTATCACGGCGACTACAACCGGTCACACAGCACTCATGGTCGCCATGCATCGGCCGGAGCGACCGATAATAGCGGTGACACCTGATGTGGCAACTCAAAGAAAATTGGCGATGGCCTGGGGAGTGCGTCCGCTGCTTGCGCGACGAGGCGGGAACACGGACGCGTTGATCCTCAATGCGATCGATCGGGCGCGCGAGGAAAAACTCCTAGCGGAGGGCGATGTCGTAGTGATCACTGCCGGCGTGCCGGCTGGAGTGCCGGGACAGACTAACCTCATCAAGGTGGAAGTCGTCGGCAAACACGAGCACTTCTGAGGAACGAATATGCGGTTGCAGTCGGGCAGGACGACGGGAAAAAGGCGACGGGTGCGCACGAGCATCTTCTTCGGTTTGCTGGGACTCGCATTGATGTTGGGTTTCGTTAAGCTGTGGTGCCCTGTGGGCAAGCTGCGCGATCAGTCTGACCGACTGGCGCAACTTCGGCTCCACCGCGCGGCATTGGTGCGGGAACGAGATGATCTGAGACTGTACAAGCAGTTCTTGGCGACGGAACCCGGACAAGAGGCAACAGCGAGGCGTTTAGGATTCGTACGTCCTGGGGAACGGCGAATTGTGTTTTTTCACGATACCAAGGGCGAGGCGGCCGATGGTGAGCTTGGGAAGGATCCCGAATCTATAGAATGATGCACCAAGGAGTCTTTCGTCAAAGCGGGGCGCCGACGACGCCCCGCTTCCTGCTTCCTGTGAGGATGCCCGATTCCTGACGTCAGCCGGGGAGGTCGAGCGAAAGGGGGAAGTCTCAAATCTATAGTCTGTAGCTTCTACCTCCGGTCGTCGTCCGTTCGCGTCTCATTCTCTCTCGCAGACGAGACCCGTACTCGGCATCTTCGCGGACGAGCTCCCGCAACTCAGCAACATCGTAGTGTGGCTGCTGACCCCGAAAGACAACCATATAGACATTTTCTTTGGATGCGAATGCCTTCCCCGGAAGTTCGAGAATTACCCCTTCCTCGATCAGTTCGGAGAGGGCCCGGTCAAGTGTCGGCCCCAATTCCCCAGCTCCACTCCGACGAAGTTCGTCTTCGATAACTTGGCGGCTGACGCTGAGTCCGACGATCATTTTGCGCCTTTCTGGGTGCTTCAGCAGTCGCTCGGCGTGTTCGGATGTAAATAGATGCAGGTCGGCAAGCGGTCTTTGAGTTCGGTACAGCAGGTCTACGACGGTGTTTTTGGCATCGAGTACTGCGAGCCGCTTACGCATGAGCATGCGAGCGCGCGCGTTTCGATTGAACGGCCAGTGGAGCGCGGCGGCGTTTCCTCCTGCAGCCTCTATGGCTTTGCGCACTCGCCTGAGATCGAGTTCCATGTGGACCATCCTCCTCGTGAGCAATGCCGTCTCACGAACGGACAGACTCGACTCGACCACTATGAGAATACCCTCTGCGGTCCGGAGAAAAACCATGGGTTGAAGTGTGTTGTCACGCGACTTTGACGGCAGGAGCGTACTCGCGGCAATAGGTGCTGTCGGATGAGTAAGTGGGATAATTCGCTTCACCGGCGTCGACAGGTCTGTTGAAGGCGCGACAGAACGAGAGTCGGTTATCGTACTTGTCGCAGTCTCGGCAGCGGCGAAGCACGGTGCGGCAGTTGGGACAGGTGGCTGTGCGGTTATCGACGTCCTGCACCTGCTTGCATTTCGGGCATGTGATCTCCACGTTCCTCGCCTCCTCTCCGCAGGCGATTCACCCGAAGGGTGGCTGCACATCCACCTTCCGCGATCCTTCAGCAAATCCTGTAAGGCCCGGCCGCCATTTATGACGGCCGGGCCATAAGTTAACTTCCCATGTTGCGCCGATTGTCGTGCTTATCAGGCCTTACTTAAGATTGTAGAAAACTTCGGGACCTCCGAATTGCGCAAGCGCCTCGAGTTCTTCTTCGATTCGAATAAGCTGGTTGTATTTCGCCACGCGGTCGGTGCGGGCAGGAGCGCCCGTCTTGATCTGACCTGCATTGGTTGCCACAGCGATATCGGCGATGGTTGCATCTTCTGTTTCGCCGGAGCGGTGCGAGATAACGGCGGTGTAACTCGCACGCTTGGCCATCTCGATAGCGTCGAGGGTTTCGGTGAGCGTACCGATCTGGTTGACTTTGATGAGGATGGAATTGGCGACGTCAACTTCGATCCCTTTGCGCAAGTACTCAGTGTTGGTGACGAAGAGATCATCGCCCACGAGCTGAACGGTCTTGCCGAGTTTCTTGGTGAGGATGCCCCACCCCTCCCAGTCGTCCTCGGCCAGGCCGTCTTCAATGGAGACGATGGGATATTTGTCGACGAGCGCCGCGTAGTAGTCGACCATTTCTGTTGGGGATAGAACCTTGCTCTCGCCAGCGAGGTTGTACTTTCCATCTTCGAAGAATTCACTGGCCGCCGGATCGAGGGCTATCGACGCGTCCACGCCAGGGGAGTAACCTGCGGCTTCGATGGCGCGGATGATCGCCTGAATGGCTGATTCGTTGTTCGGAAGATTGGGAGCGAAGCCACCTTCGTCACCAACGGCTGTGCTCATTCCATCCGCGGCGAGAACTTTCTTGAGCGCGTGATAGATCTCGGTGCCTATTCGAAGCGCTTGGGTAAAGCTGCTCGCGCCGACGGGCATCACCATGAACTCTTGGAGATCGACGTTGTTGTCGGCGTGCTTGCCCCCGTTGAGGATGTTCATCATGGGGATGGGCAGACGACGTGCATTCGGTCCGCCGAGATAGCGATAGAGGGGGAGGCCTGTCCAGGCGGCGGCAGCTTTCGCCACTGCGAGAGAGACACCGAGGATGGCGTTGGCGCCGAGTTTGCTCTTGTTCACGGTAGCGTCGAGCTCGAGCATTACCCGGTCGATCATCGCTTGGTCTGTGACGGGCATGCCCGTGATTTCGTTTGCAATGACGTCGTTGACGTTCTCGACGGCGCGCTGGACGCCCTTGCCGCCGTATCGTTCAGAATCGCCGTCTCGTAGCTCGACGGCTTCCCGCGTGCCGGTCGAAGCGCCTGAGGGGACGGCTGCTCGTCCGACGATGCCGTCCTCAAGATAGGCATCCACCTCGATGGTCGGATTGCCGCGGGAATCCAGGATCTCTCTTGCTATTATCTCCTCAATATACATTTGGTGCTCCTTGGGAGTCGTATGGGATAAGGGCGAATGCGCCCGCCCGTGAGGTAGTTACGGCGAGGGCGCCCGGCGTCCCTGCTTGCTCTGTGTTTGGATGGCTGGAGGAGAACTTTAGGAAGTTTTTCTTGGATGGTATTCCGTTTTGGTATATTCCAGTCGGTCTGATATACTGCCCCGCAGTCTTAAAGCGATATATTGACCTACAGAGGTAATAGTGAGCGATGGCTTTTTCTTTGGAACATCGGTTACTTGCTGATAGGCTTAAGCGAGCACGGAAGGCAGCACGCTTGACGCAACGAAAAATTGCCTTTCTAATGGGTAAACACCAGTCCTGGGTGAGCAAATGCGAAAATGGGGAGCGACGGGTGGACGCCGTTGAGTTAGCGCACCTCGCCCACTTGTATGGCAAACCTCTCAGCTACTTCCTTCCTGATCCTAGGAACATCCGCGTTGCACCCGCGCGCGGTAATAACATTGGACAAGGAGAAAAAGGCTATGTTCAGATCTAGCTTTGTGAAAGGTTTGGCTATTCTGGCGTGTGGAAAATTACCGTTGCTAGGCGTTTGCGCGCTTATGCTGACTGTGCCTACGATGGTAGCTTACGCCGCGCCGCCGTCCAGTTGGATTACCACTATGTATAACTCGGCCAACAACCAGGAGTCGGGAGCAACCATTAAGGTCCAGGTTGCAACGACGGGGACGTATTGGTCTAAAAACGGTTGGGGGGGAACAATAAGCGGGCTCTACTACCGTCCCGGCGGAAGCGGTAGTTGGGGATCGAACCTGATCGATAATACAGATGTGGGGCAGCTCTTGCAGGTTGCGCTCTATGAAGGTCCTCCCTCGGAATACTTCTCCTCTAGCGGGTTGTCCAACTGGCCGTGGAACTTAACGCAAGGTGGGGACGCATACGGGTATACGGCTCCCGCATACATCACCGGATCCGGTCTTTCACCCACTCCCTGGGTAAGCATCCGAACCTGGCCGTATGACTGGGCCAATACGCATCACGAGTGCGTACAACTTGACCAGACAGTTTTAATGTATCCGAACCATGTTGAGGTGAGTTACTCCGTTTCGGGTCGCTCGGGTTACTCGTGTTCCCATCCTGTGATGTTCCAGGAAGGCCCGGTTCTCTACACCAGTCGATACCTCTCCACGCCTCTCAAAGATGGCAAATATTACAGCGGATCGTCACCCTGGACTGGTGATAGCACCTTGACCACGGTAGACACTGATACGAACTGGCATCAGGTATATCCCTCAGAGGACTGGATTGGCCTATATGCGACGGGCGGCGGAAGCGGGCTCACATTGGCATATCCACAGCGGACTCGATATCAGCCCTACTGTCATCACTGGTCTTTCTACCAGTCTGAGTATGACAATGACCAGCTTCGAACGAGGCCATTCTTTGACACGAATCCCGGCACGGGCGAGACCATATCCTGGAGCGTATATGTAATCCCCGGCACGCCAGAAGTTGCCAGGGCGAATGCGTACTGCTTGCTGCCGCACGACAATTGGGGGTTCGGCCTCTCCCACGAGGGGTGGATAGCGGGGAACCAGATATCGAACCTACGTGCTGAAAGCGGGAAGCTTAAGGGGACGTCCACCGGAAGTGACCCGTACATGTATTCGCTCGATCAGCTCGGCTTCGCGTCCGACTCGATCTATGGCATCAGGGTCCGAATGGCAATCACCGTGCCACCCGGGACCTCGCAGGCCAGGAAAGCACAGGTTTTCTACACGACGGAGGAGTCGCAGACTTTCAGTGAGGACAAGTCGACTGGACAGCGCAATATCACGGCCGACGGTCAGTTCCGCACGTATACTTGGCAGCTGGACAACATCACAGGATGGGACGGCAAGACGCTCAAGCGTCTTCGCCTCGATCCGTGCGACTGCGCTACGACAACCGATGGCATCCGGATTAACTACATGAAACTGATACGATACGTAGGACGGTGGGGGTTCAACGCATCAGGTAATAATGAGGGATGGATGCCGGTAACGAAGCAACTGAAGGACCGCATCTGGCCGGGGAATGTGGCCAATGGCAGCCTTATTGTGGATAGCTCCGGAAGCGTGACTGACACATACACTGATCCTGACACGACGATCTATCCCGCATTGCGTAGCCCATATCCCCTGTCTTTGTCGGGAACGACCGGTTACCGATACGTCGAGGTCAAACTTAAGCTGGTGGGTAGCGGAACGTACAACGCGCGGCTTCGGTACACTCTGGATTCAGACGAGAAGGAGTTCGAGTACCATGGAGAATCACCTGAGTGGCCCGATTACTTCCATGTGACCCGTTTTGACGTAGCCGACCATTCTCCTATCTGGCAGACCAATATTCCCTCCAACCAGTGGGTTGTGCTGACGTTTACTCTTCCCTCTACGGGGACGATAGATCAGCTGGAACTGGTGCCTACCGACAAGTCTGGGACGGTGTATATCGACTATATTACAGTCGAGTACGTCTAGGCGAGGAATCGGCCTCGATCTGGGTCAACGAAGGTGTTTGATGCGCGTAGAGAGCGGCGGACGGCCGTCAAAGGTCGTCCGCCGTTGTCGTTACAAATGGGGGCAAAGCGGCTTGAAGGTCGATCCCAGTGCGACGGCGAGAAAAAGACAACAGATGGACAAGGAGATCAGGCTGAGGAAGAGGCCGATGCGAAATGAGGCGGGCTCGTAGTCGAAGGTGATGAGCAAATCGCCGGCAGGGACGGGAACGGCGCGAAAGGCGTAGTTGGCGATGGAGATCGGTGTTCGCCGGCCGTTGACGGCCGCGTGCCAGCCAGGGTAGTAGCTGTCTGTGAGGACAAGCCAACCTGGACGATCCGCCAGGAGGCGGATGACAACGTGGTGCGGCTGATAGGATACGATAGTGGCGGGGACGAGCAGGCCGGCAGGGCTGTGTGAGGTGTTGACGGCACTCTCGATGATGGTTGTGTGGTGCGGGTCCGCTCCCCCGGCGAGGCGGGACAACACCTTGCTGGAGGAAGCAAACTCGACCTGTGGAGCGAGGTAGGCGTGGGGCAGGGGCGCGGACAGCCGCTCCAGCCAGGGGCCGCGGGAGGCGTCCCACCGCCAGGCGATGCCGGCGCTCGTCAGTCGGTCCAGAGTCGGGCAGGGGACGTACTGGCCTTTGACGGGGCTCTCTGCCTTGTCAGTGCGTGCGGGCGCGAGCGCGGTGAGCGTCTCTACGAGAGTGACGAAACGCCCGGTGCAAATGGGGTCATAGGCGCGAACATCTCGAAGGCCATAGGCCATCGCGATGTTAGGTGCGAAGACGTTGGGTGGGCCGGTGAGCCGGGAGTCCCCAATGACAGCGCGAGCAGTGTCTACAAGGGCAATATCAGGAAGCAGCGTAGTCGAGGAGGCCGGCGCGTGCCAGCAGGCGCCGAAGAGACCGAGGTCGAGCAGGACCAGCGCGAGAAGGGCGAGCGCTGTGCGGGAGGGAGAGAGCGCGCGTCTCTCCGCAAGAATGAGGACTCCAACGACCGCCAGCCCCGCCGCCACAGGACCGATGAGCTTGGCGAGTCGGACCGCTCGGTCATTCGACGTAAGGCAGGTCCAGTCAGGCGAAAGGCGTAGGGCTGTCTGTAGCGCAAGGGCGACGATTGCAACTGTGAGTGCCAGGGCCAACGCCCAGAGATGCCGAGGACGTCCGGGAGATTCAGTATCAGGTGTGCACAAAGACGGCAACGCGAGCCCAACGGAGACCGCCGCGCAGAGCGTGAAGATAAAACGAAGGCGCGCGGGATTGGTGTATCGGATGAACGGCAAGTAGCTGACGGTGTTGAAAACCGGCAGATGGAGTAGCACGCCGAAGACGATGAGGGCAGAGTAGAGGAAGAAGCGTGCAGGGCCGGGAGCAGGGCGGCGGAGAACGCCGGCAAGCATGGCGAGGAGACCGAGGAACCCGACATAGCTGGCGCGCTCGGCATAGTTTCCGTAGTCGGGATGTCCATGGTAGTCGCCGAACGCCGGGTTTCCGTGGCGCTCGGGGAGAAGAAGGAGCGCGATCTCACCGCGAGCGATATGGCGGAGGAACCACCAATCACCAAGCAGAGCTCTTCTAATGTTATCCTCCGGGCATTCGCTCACCCATCGGGATCGCCCCATGGCGCTTATGGAACTGAGACCGAAGCTCTCGCGCAGGGGGAGAAGCTGGGCCGAGCCGAGTCCGATGCCGAGCAGGAGCGCGATGGCTACGAAGACGGGGATGCGGCGAGTGAACAGAAAACCTCGTTCGCGCGTTTGCTCGATCCACTCGTACGCCAGGAAGAGAGCCCAAAACGCAAGCATCTGTGCGGAAGTGCTGAGATGCCCGGAGGTGAATTGCCAGCCAATGATTAGTGCCACAAGGACAGCGCCGCGGAGGCTGGGTCGGAGAACGAGCTGGTGTGTGGCCCACAGAAGCGCGGGAAGCCACATCGCCGTCGCTGCGAGGGGATACCCAAGCCAAATGAACATGAAGCCGCCGAAGCCGAAGGTTAGGGCGGCGAGGAATGAGCCGGGAGGGAGACCGCCGAGCGAACGAGTGAGACCATAGGTGAAGAGAGAGGCGGCGATCAGCGTGGCGAGCAGGAGGACCGTCTGGGCGGCCGCCGGATGGAGGCATAGGTTGAGGAGCATATTCGTGGGGTCCATGACGGCAGACTGGTCGTTGCCGATGAAGGACTGGCCGCAGGCATAGTAGGGGTTCCAGAGTGGAACATACCCCGCTGCGAGGCTCTCTGAGCTGAAGACACGCCAGGGGTAGATGACGTACACTTGGTCGGCGACGAGGAGAGTGTTAACGGGCCAGGTGACGGCGGCAGGACGGAATGGGGCAAAGGCGTGGTCTATAAAGTAGATACCGTCGGCCGGAACTAGGGGGCGACTTAGGAAGATGGGCCAGAAAAAGGCCAGGCAGATTACGACGAGTGCGATGCAGGCGACGAGGTCGGCCCGGCGCGCAGCAGTCGGCGCGGGAGCTGATGCCCGTATTGGAGCGGCTTGTCGGAAGCCTCCCAAGAGTTGGTTCCCCCGGTGATAGGAATGCCATGCATCGCCACCCGCTGTTTTCAACGGGGAACAGGCAAAACAACGCTAGGCGTCTCGTTCGGTGTTGTGGTGTCGGGGACCTTCTAGGATATCAATCCCATGACGTTGGCGAGGGCTCCCGGCATCCCCGCTTGCTTCGTATTTGGGAGCCGGAGGCGAGTCTGGGATGCTGTTTGGGGTTGATCGCATTTGACAGTGCGGCGGTTGTGCGAGTATAATTCCGAGACCGAAGCGGCCTGTCGCTGTGGGCATGTGGCCAGCTTCGGAAACTTTTTTGCGCGCCTTTCTGGCGTGAGACGCGAAAGGCTTGTCCTATGCAGGCGCGGACGCGCTGGTGGCTTATCGGTATTCTTGTGCTCGTCATCGCGGCGGCGATGGGTGTCTTCGAGCCGATCAAGTTCAGGGACCGCACAGACCCGAACACGGGCGAAACGATTCCGCCGGTTAAGCAGATTGGACCGGTGCGGCTCTATCGTCCGCATTTCGGCATCACGCTTGGCCTGGATCTAAGGGGCGGAAGCCATCTCGTGTTGCAGGCGCAGGGGCAGGCTCTCTATGAGTTCGTTGCTAAGGAGCTTTCGGAGCCGATGTCGGACGAGGAGCACACAGCGCTCTACGGCGAGGTGGTGAACTTGCTTTCTCCCGAGGCGATAGGTACGGAGAAACGAGACGTCCAGCTGCGGGATGATCGAATCGTAGTTCAGACACGCCTGGACGATACCGATGTGTCGGAGCAGGCCGGCACTATTGCGAATCTACTCGCCACGCGATTTTCCGATGTGGAGATGAAGGTGGCGGAGTCGCAGCCAATCACGCGGGAGAACTTGACGAGCATCGAGCGTATTATCGAAGAACGCGTCAATGCATACGGGGTGACGGAGCCGGTGATTCAGCGACAGCCGCCCGACCGGCTCATTGTCGAACTTCCCGGGATCAAGGACCCGGAGAAGGCAAAAGAGCTTATTCGGCAGACAGCGGTATTGGAGTTTAGGCACGTTCCAAAGAAGTATGCTTTTGGCGAGCGTTCCCCTGAGAAAACCGAAGTCGTCGGGGATTGGGTCTTTACGTTTCGCGATCCGACGGGACAAGAGGTTCCGACGAATCAGGTGATCGATGAATCGCCAGTGATTGCCACCGGCCGAGATCTGAAGCCAAACTCTCGAGTCATAGCGATGGCGGGACAGCCAACCCAGGTGACATTCGAGCTTCAGGGGCAGGCTGCGAAGACCTTCGAGGATTTCACCCGCGGGCATGTGAAGCATTATCTGGCGGTGGTGCTCGATGGAAAGATGATTACGGCTCCGGTCATCAGAAGTACGATTCCCGGGCGAGGGGTGATCGAGGGGGGATTCGATATGCCTGGTGGGCTGGAAGAGGCGCGGGATTTGAGCATTCTTCTCAACGCCGGGGCGTTACCGTTCGATCTCGAATATATCGAAAATCGAACGGTGAGCGCTCAGCTCGGGCAGGATGCTCTCGTCAAGAGTCTCTACGCGGGACTTATCGGGCTGCTGGCGGTGTTGGTGTTTATGGCGCTGTACTATCGATTGCCAGGGCTGCTGGCGGATTTGGCTCTTATCATCTATTGTATTCTGCTTCTGGGGGCGATGAAGTTGGTGAATCAGGTGCTGACGCTGCCGGGCATTCTGGCGGTGATTCTGTCGATTGGCATGGCAGTGGATGCGAATATCATCATCTTCGAACGGCTGAAGGAGGAGATTCGCACGGGTAAGACGATGCGCTCTGCGGTCGAGGCGGCGTTTAAGCGCGCGTGGGCGGCGATTTTGGACTCGAACGTGTGTAGCATCGGGACGGGATTCGTATTGTTCTACTTCGGCACCGGGCCGATCAAGGGATTCGCGGTGACGCTAATCATCGGTGTAGCGGTGAGTCTCTTTACGGCGGTGACGGTGACGAGGCTGTTTGTGAATATGGTGCTGAACACGCCGCTCGCGCGGAACGTAGGTCTGTTCGGGGTTTCGCCGGCTGAGGTTGGCGAAGCATGATGACAACTGAGGACCGCGCGGACGAGGGAGAGCGATCGTGGTAGACCTGTTTCGCCAAAAACGATGGGACCTAGTTGGCTATCGATGGCTTTGGTTCGCCATTTCGCTGGCAGTCATTGTGACTGGCATGGTGTTCTGGGCGATTCGGGGCTTGAACTACGGTATCGATTTCACGGGCGGGGGATTGGTCACCTATCAATTTGAAGAAGCTGTCTCGCCGGATACTCACACGGCGACGCTGTCGAAGGCACGCGAGGCGGTCTCCGAGGCGGGGGTTGAGGCGCAGCTTCAGCTCGCGGGCACGGCGGGGCGGACAGACCAATTGCTGGTGCGAACGCAGATCGCTCCAGACATATCGAATCAAGACGCCGTGCTCGATGAACAAAGGGATGCTCTTGGTGTTGAGCTTGCCAAAGCCTATCCCGGGATCACGGAGGTTCAGAGCGAACTCGTGACGCCGGTGGTCAGCAAAGAGTTGATCCACAAGGCGATCTACGCGGTGGCGTGGGGATGTGTTTTCATTCTTTTCTGGATTCGGATCCGGTATTTCGACTTCAAGTGGGCGGGTTCGGCTTTGGTGGCACTTCTTCACGATGTACTCGTGCTGGTCGGGGTTTTCGCCATAACACAAAAGGAAATCAACAGCCCCTTCGTTGCGGCTGCTCTCACCGTGGTTGGGTATTCGGTCCACGACACAATCGTGCTCTTCGACCGCATTCGCGAGAATCTCCGCTTGAGAAAAGGCGATACGTTCGCCGAGACAGCCAACATCTCGCTGCTCGAAACGATGGCGCGGTCGGTGAACACCGTATTGACCGTGTTGCTCGTCCTCATAGCGGTCTATATGCTGGGCGGGGTTTCCCTGAAGAACTTCACGTTTGCCCTCATCATCGGAATGGTAGCTGGGGGGTATTCGTCGATCTTTAACGCAGCGCAGCTTTTGGTCGTGTTGAAGAACCGAGAAGAGCGCAAGCTGGCTGCGCGTCGATCGGCCGGACGGCCGGCGCGGCGAATGGCGGAGCGGGTTGCGCCGCCGCGGCGGACGAAACGCGTGGTTTCGGAGCCGACGAGTGTCGATAAGCAGCCTGCAGCAGCGGAGAAGCAGCCGGAGAAACCGCAACAAGAGGTAGAGTCGCCAGCAGGCGATGCTGGCGAGCGAATGTCGCGCGCAGCACGGAAGAAGCTGAAGGCCGGACGGAAACGCAAGCGAAGATTCTAATCTGCGGGGTGGAGGCGAAAATGCCCCCGGTGCGAGGTGCTCAGGCGTTAGAGGAGGCACCGCGCGCAGCGCGTACATCGGTAATCTCTAACGTCTTCCTGACGGTTATTAAGATTACTGCGGGGATTGTAACAGGCTCGGTAAGCATTCTTTCGGAGGCACTCCACTCGGCCCTCGACCTAGCTGCCGCAGCCATGGCCTACATCGCCGTGCGTAAGGCCCGAGAACCAGCGGACGCCGAACATAATTTCGGGCACGGCAAATTCGAAAGCATCTCCGGCTTGGTTGAGGGGATTCTGATCTTGGCCGCCGTGGCTCTCATCGTAGTTGGCGCGGTCCAGCGCATGATTCATGGCGAGGTAGAAGTGCGAGAGCCGTGGCTGGGAGCAGGAGTGATGGCGCTCTCCGCCCTCGTGAATGTGTTCGTATCCCGTATGCTCTTCAGAGTGGCGAGGACGACTGAATCGGTCGCTTTGGAGGCCGACGCGTGGCACCTTCGCACCGATGTATGGACATCGGCGGGCGTTCTCGGCGGCATGGCTGCGATTGCCGTTGGGATGCAAGCGGGATACCCTCAAGTACACCGGATCGATCCGATTGTCGCCATTGGAATTGCGTTCTTCATCACTCGAGCGGCCTTCGATATTATGAGGCGTTCGTACAACCATCTCGTCGATCGCTCCTTGCCTGCCGCCGAAGTCGAAAAGATCGAGCGGCTTCTGAAGGACCACTATCCTGAGTTCAAGGGATACCATCGATTGAGAACTCGTCAAGCCGGTCACGAGCGTTACATCGATCTGCATCTGGAGACAGCGGGGGAAAGTTCTGTGGCTGATTCTCATGCTCTCTGCGATCACATCGAAAACGAATTGGAGGAGCTCATACCTGGCGCTCAGGTCATGATTCACGTGGAGCCCGCTCGCGACGATGGATGAGCATCGAGCGAGAAGTCTCAGGGGGGCTCGCTGGGTGATGCGCGAGTCAGACGATCAAGCCGCTATCGACTTGGCCGAGTCGCTGAATATGAGCGTGATGAGCTCACGCATATTGCTCTGTCGCGGGATCTCCGATCCGGTGACCGCGCGTGTATTTCTTGGAAACGACCTCGCCGGTCTGATCGACCCTTTCCAGATGCGAGATATGAATGCGGCGGTCGATTCTGTAGAAGGGGCGCTCGACAGTAAGGCTCGCATCCGAGTGTATGGTGACTATGATGTCGATGGGGTTTGCGCGACGGCATTGCTGGTGAGGGCTCTTCGAGGGGTGGGCGGGCATGTCGATTGGCATATACCTCACCGGCTGGACGAAGGGTATGGGCTCAATGAAGACGCCATCCGACAAGCCCATGCCCAGGGGGTAAGCCTGCTCATTACGGTGGACTGTGGCAGCACGGCAATTGCTCCGATTTCGTTGGCACGCGAGCTGGGTATGGATGTTGTGGTGACGGATCACCATCGTCCCGGTACGGAACTCCCCGACGCTCCGGTGCTCAACCCGGTTCGAGCGGATTGCGATTATCCATTTACAGATCTGGCGGGTGTCGGGGTTGCATTCAAGCTTGTGAGCGCGATTGCGAGAAGACGAAACATCCCCCCCGACCGCGAGCTGAATTTCCTCGACCTCGTCTGCCTTGGGACGGTAGCCGACGTCGTCCCCCTGATTGGAGAAAATCGACTCTTCGTTCAACACGGCCTGCCGCGGCTCGCTGCCAGCAAGAAAACTGGTATTCTAGCATTGATGGAAGTCGCCGGAGTCGGCAGGAACGGAACTCCGGGGGTGAGGGATGTCGCTTTCGGGCTGGCGCCGCGCATCAACGCCGCGGGACGAATGGAGGATGCGCGTGCAGCAGTCAATTTATTGCTGGCCCGCGATCGGGCGCGGGCGCGAGAGCTCGCTGCGGAGCTTTCGGAGCACAACGCCGCACGGCGGGCTGAAGAGCAGCGAACTCTCAAAAAAGCTGAATCAATGGTCATTCGCGAGCGCGATCTCGCCAGCGAGAAGGTGCTCGTCCTTGGGTCGGAAGGCTGGCACCCCGGAGTCATTGGGATTGTCGCATCGCGATTGGTGGAGCGGCATCATCGCCCAACGCTCCTCGTGGCGATCGCAGACGGAGTTGGCAAGGGATCGGGACGGAGCATCAGCGGTTTCAACCTTTGGGAGCATTTACGCGAGTGCACCGATCTGCTGGAACGTTTTGGCGGCCACCGATATGCGGCAGGCTTCACCATTCATCCGAAGAATCTGGATCGCTTCCGCCTTCGAATGAACGATCTTGCTGACGGCAGCCTGACTGCCGATGATCTGGTGCGATCCATCGATATCGACGCGGAAGTGGGTTTTCGCGATCTTACAATCGAGACGATCAGTGAACTCGAGCGGCTGTCGCCCTTCGGGGTGGGGAATCCGACCCCGGTTCTCGTCACGCGGGGAATGCAATTGGCGGAGGCGAGGAGAGTGGGAGATGGCAGTCACGTTTCGGTGCGAGTTCGGGGAGATGGCAGAGGGGAGCAGACGGGAATCTGGTTTGGCGCGGGTGAGTTAGGGGAAGGGCTTGTAGTGGGGAACAAGATAGACATGTGTTATCGGGCCAGGGTGGAAGATTGGAGGGGGGAACTACGAGTTAAGCTCGTCGTCGAGGACATAGCTGTATGGGACAACGATTAGCCAATGAGCGGTGCGACAGCTGAAAAACCAGTGGCCGAGCTGGAAGAACTGCTCGGCAGAGCGGCGGCCTACAATTCGGAGTCGGACCGGGAGCTGCTGACCCGCGCCTACGAGCTTTCGCTCCATGCGCACGAGAGTCAAAGGCGGCTGACCGGGGAACCGTATATTGTCCACCCGCTTGCGGTAGCGAAGCTTCTAACCGAGCTCGAGATGGATGACGCGACTTTGGCCGCGGCGCTTCTTCACGATGTTGTCGAGGATACTCGGCATGATCTGGAAGAGATCCGAGATCAGTTCGGAGATGAGATTGCGCTTCTCGTCGACGGGGTGACTAAGCTTCGTCGAATCCAGTTCGATAGCGGCCGAGAGCGGCAGGCGGAGAATCTTCGACGCATGCTCTTAGCAATGGCGCAGGATCTACGCGTCATTCTAATCAAATTGGCGGATCGTCTTCATAATATGAAGACGCTGGATCCGTTGCCTAAAGAGCGCCGTCTGGAGGTCGCCCAAGAAACCCTGCAAATTCTCGCTCCAATCGCTCACCGACTCGGTATCTGGCGATTCAAGTGGGAGCTGGAGGACCTTGCTCTCCTTCATCTCGAACCCGAGAAATATCAGGAAATTGAGCAGTCGGTGACGCGAAGTCGCTCGGAGCGAGACGCAGTTTTACAGAAAGCGATCACGCAGCTTCAGGAACGCCTGGGCGCGATGAACGTCCAGGCAGAAATCGAAGGTCGAGCAAAGCACTTCTACAGCATCTATCAGAAGATGCAGAGGCAGGCCGTCGATTTCGATCAGATCCTCGACTTGGAAGCTATTCGCGTGATCGTCAACACAGAAACGGAGTGTTACACAGCACTGGGGGTGGTGCACTCGCTTTGGCTGCCGCTGCCGGATATGTTTACAGACTATGTGGCGAAGCCTAAGTCGAATATGTATCAATCCCTCCATACGAAGGTGATCGGTCCGATGGGCGAACCGATGGAGGTGCAGATACGAACTTGGGCTATGCATCGACGGGCCGAGTATGGTGTGGCTGCGCACTGGCGATATAAGGAGGGCAGAAGCGGCGATCTGGAGGCGGATACCAAGTTATCGTGGCTTCGACAGCTTCTCGATCTTCATACGGACCTTAGGGATCCCCACGAATGGCTCGAATCACTCAAGCTCGATCTTTTTAAAGACCAGGTCTTCGTTTTTACACCGAAAGGCGATGTGCTTGATCTGCCAGCGGAATCGACACCGATCGATTTTGCCTACCGCATTCATACGGAGGTTGGGCATAGTTGCGTTGGGGCGAAGGTAAACGGCCGCATGGTTCCGCTCAACTATGTTTTTCGAAACGGTGATGTGGCGGAGATCATTACGTCATCCAGGCCGGATGCTAAGCCTAGTTTAGATTGGCTTTCGTTCGTGGCGAGTTCGCCGGCACGAAGCAAGATCAAGTCGTGGTACCGTCGCGCTCAACGCGAGGAGAGCATCGAGCGGGGGCGGGAGCGCCTCGAAGAGGAATGCACGCGGCTGGGAATCGATGCTGGGAAGATTCTGACGGATAAGGCGCTGTCGGACGTCGCGCCGAGGCTGAGCTATAATTCGCCCGAAGATGTCTATGCCGGGATTGGCTATGGCGATATATCCGCAGAAGCAGTGCTTCGAAAGTTGCGGGGGGAACCTCCGAAGGGCCGACGGAAGAAGCGACCCAGTGGGACCGAGCAGGGAACTCTACGGGTCGCGGTCAGCGCGGGTGGGGTGAGCGATTTTCTATTTCGGCTCTCGCGCTGTTGCGCACCGGTGCCGGGGGACGCCATTGTGGGATTTATCACTCGAGGGCGCGGGGTGACGGTGCATCGCGCGGAATGTCCAAATGTGGCGTATTATTCACGCCGAGAATCGGATCGGCTGGTGTCGCTGGAATGGACGCTAGGGTCTGACGTTTTCTTCCCGGTCACCGTCGAGGTCGATGCACTCGACCGAGTCGGACTTACGAGCGACATTACGTCGATCATCAGCGCCCAGGGAACGAACATACTCGAAGCCAAGGTGCAAACTGGCGGGAAACCCGCGATGGCACGTCTCACCCTTCGCCTTGAGGTGAAGAGTCTCGATCACCTCAAGGATATCATGAATCGCGTCAGTGCGCTGAGCGACGTGCTCCGGGTAGAACGCTCTCGTCGTCTCTGAGATGACTTCGACTCTCCGCCGCGATCAGAGACGCCGCGAGGTCGGCCGAGCGCACCGGTAACCCATGCAGTTGGTGCTGATCGAAAGGAGGCTGGGGTTTTCGGCCTCGTAGCGGCCGATCTCGGAGTCAAGCGCTCGACACCACTCCCGCCTTGAGTCGTAATTTACGCAGTCAGCGCAACGGCGAAGCACGGCGTTGCACGCAAAGCAGCGATTCTGATTTTCCAGCCAGTTCTCGGTCCCGCATTTTGGGCAGATGATATCCACATCGCCCCTCCGTTTGGCCGCAAAACGGGAGATGGCACTCGGTGCACCTATGGGAACCTCAATGAAACTGCGGCCGTCTCGACAGTACTCTAAGCCGCCCTTTGTCGCCAGCGCGAAGGGGCTGATTTTGTTCAATCCGCGTTACACGCGTCCATGGCTTGCACTCGGGACTGCCATAACTTGGCGTCTGACCAATGCCCAGCCCTGAGGGTTAGAGTCCACAGCAGATTGGCGAGGGCGGGGTCTTCTGGGTCGAGAGCGAAGGCTTTCTCGGCGTCTGCGATGGCAAGATCCCAACGGTCTGATCGATTATCGATCTCGGCGAGTCGAGCGCGTACAATGGCAAGCGAACGATATGCACCTGGGCTATTCGGTAGCCAGGTGGCAACGGCCGAGGCACGCGATACAGCGATTCGTAAGACGCTCACTCGTTCGCTAGTGTTGGCTGTCGCTTTTTCGAGAACCAGCGCATCATCGAGCGCAAGCCCGATGTGGACCAGGGCGATGCGCGACACTGGGTCCGCTTCGCGGGTCGTCGCCGCCTGACCCTCCGCCTGGGTGAGAATTCGCTTGATCTCATTATGAAGGCGCGCGGTTTGGTGAGCGACGGCTCCGTTGAGAGAGGTGTCGTACAGCATTTGCTGGGCTTGCACGGCTGCTCGCACGGGGGCGAGTCGGGCGTTGTCGGTGGCCGTCACACGGTCGCGGTTGCTGCGTTCGCGCAAGAAGCTGATTCCGAGATCTGAGTCGGCATATTGCCGGGAGGAAAGCCAGGAGAGCCAAGCTGCATGATAGTATGCGGATGAATAGGAGCGAGAATCCCGATAGATTTCGATGAGGTGCGATCGGATGTTGTCGTCGTATGGGGAGCGCTGTAGATGAATTTCGAGTTTTTCCGGCGTCGCGATCGATGCCGTTGCGGGGCTCATGAGAAGCGAGAAGCAGAGAAGCAGGAGAAACTTCATGGGTTTGCCTCGCGGAAATTTACGCCTGATTTCTTTAGGAAATCACGGAGGACATTGGCTGCAATGGCAAGGTGGATGCCCTCGACACTCGATTCTTCGACAGTCATCGATCGCTGCTCGGTGAGCAGCGCGTATGTGATGCCAACGACGCGTCCCTCTTCATCCACTAATGGACCTCCACTGCTGCCGTGACCTGTATGAGCATCGTGTTGAAGGCGTCCTACCGGGCCTGGACGCGTCCCGCTGACAGTGATCGTCTTTTCTCCTGTCTCCGGATCCGTACGCTGCACGAGCTGCATTCGCTCGTGGACGGCGCCACCGTGTATCAGCGAAAGGATTTTCCCGCGAGTCTCCCGGTATCCGTTTTCCGGGTATCCCAAGGCGCGAATCTGTGTTCCGATCGGAAGCTTGTCTGAGTCGCCGAGGGGAAGTGCTGTGAAGGAAATGCTCTCCCCCGGCGGTTGGATAACCCGCAGGACGGCAAGGTCAAGGTCCTCTGCGATGGCGACAGGGATTGCCAGATAGCTGCGCTCGTTCTCCTCATCCCCGACGATCACCCAGATGTCTCGGATCACTTCGATCAGACGCTTCATGGAATCCCATTGTCCCCAGGTAAGATTGAGGCCGCGGTAGCGGACTCCACTGAGGATGACATGGGCATTCGTTATGAGATAGCCTTCGGAGTTGACGAAGAAGCCGGTGCCGTTGCTGCCGAGGCGAAGACGACGAGCAATTTCGCCCTCGAAGGAGTTCCACGATTCTCTGGCATGGAGTTCGTCGGACAGTCCGGGGCCCATCGAGATTGGGTCGACGGCCGTCTCGATGCGGGCGACGGCGGACTGCAGAGCGAGGTCGGCCGAGGCCGTCGGGAGGGCCAACATCAGGATAGTCAGGATTATAAGGCGACCGGTGTTGCGCGCTATCATGGTCGCGTCGATTCGACGTCTGCATCGAGACATCCTGGATTGTGGTCTGCATCTCCGGATTGTTCCCGCGTACAAAGCATTAGGGAGTTCTTGCCCTCGTCGAATTTTCCGGCCGGTCAGCTTCATAGCACTCCCCAAAGCCCTCTGTCTCTTTGCAATTGGCGAATAGTGAGGTGGCTCAGTATAAGCCGTGTTCCTCAATCGCGTCCATGATGGCGCGCATACCTTCTTTGAAAATGCGTTCGCTCTCGTCGTCGGTGATGCCATAGGAACCCATTTCAGTCATGCCGATGACGAGACGTCTGCTCTGTTTGTCTTGGGTGAGAAGCTCGACGGTGTAGTCATAGGTCTCCTGTCGCCCATGCCAGAAGATGGTTTCGGGGAAGTTCACCCATATGACCACATCCGGCCCCCAAGCCGCGCGGGCGTCCGCGAGAGAGAAATCGCCGATTGGGGGCGGGGTGAAGGCTTCCACAATCGGCACACCGGTGCGTTTGACCAGATCGACAAAGGCATTCAGATTTGAGTTGTGGGCATGGAGGGCGGGCAGCTTACCTCGAGCGGTGAGTTCGGGGACCCATTTCTCATAGAACGGGATAACCGATTCTTCATACCGGCGCGGGCTGTAGATACCACTGAGGGAGCCCATGGAGATGAACTCGGCCGGAGCGTCGAGCACGAGAGGCATGAACCGCTCCAGCCGGCGTTCGAGGGCGGCCATCAACTGAGCGAACTCTTTGGGGTAGTCGTGCTGGGCCTGGGCCCAGTCTTCGAGTGAGAAATACGTCTCGCTTGCATCGTAGGGTGGAACGGGGCCGTCGAAGCGCACAATCCCATCGGTTCCGACGTCGCGGATGTTCGCCAGAAACCCGGGGTAGTCACTGTGGTAGATCGCGTCGTCGACCATGAAAATTGCGGGAGCAAAGTCGTCGCTGCCCTTGATCATCCATTCCTCTTCGATAGTTTCGCCATCGCTGATACGGCCGACGTGGGTGCGCTCCGCGCTCTGAACACTCCCCTTCGGCGTCCGGTAGATGGTGTACGCAAGGTCTCCTTTGGTTTTTCGCTCGATGTCGACGTTGGGGGATTCGGACCAAATACCGCTTCGCCTGAGGCAGAGACCCATGCCGCGGTTGCGCAACTCTCGCTCGAAGTCGCCGCGCGGGACGAGGTTATCGTAGGGGGCATAGGGGACTTGGTCGGGATCGCCGCCGCGCAGGACGGCTTCGATGCTCCCTCTGAAGGTCATGGCTCAACTCTCCGAAAGACATCGTTTAGATAGGCGTTCAGGCTCCCTTCGCATCGATGGCATTCATGATGGCGCGCATGCCCTCCTTGAAGGCACGCTCGCTTCGATCATCGGTTATACCGTAGGAACCCATTTCCGTCGCGCCGATGATGAGGCGACCGCTTTTGCCATCTTGCTCGATGAGGTAGACGGTATAGTCGTAGGTCGCCTCGCGTCCGGACCAGAAGACCGTTTCGGGGAAGTTCACCCAAATGACCGTGTCGGATCCCCAGGCTTCGCGCGCCTCGGCGAGCGAGAAGTCACCTACGGGCAGAGGGGTGAAGGCCTCGATCACAGGCGCGCCCGTCCGCCGCACGACCTCGTGGTAGACGGAGAGGTTGAGGTTGTGCGCGTGAACGGCCCATATCTTCCCGGTCGACTCCAGGGCGGGGCGCCACTTCTCATAAAAGGGGAGCACGTGCTGCTCGTATTCGCGAGCGCTGTAGAGCCCATCCACCTCGCCGAGCGAGATGAACTCGGCGGGGGAGTCGATGACGAGCGGCATGATTCGATCGGCCCGGCGCGCGAGGGCATCGAGCATCTTATCCATCTGCTCGGGATAGTCGATCTTGGCCATGGTCCACCCCTCGAGGGAGAAGTATCCGTAGCCGAGGTCGTACCGAGGGGCGTCGTAGGGCGGCAGGGGGCCTTCAAAGCGCACGATCCCATCGCCACCCATGTCTCGGACCGCATTGCGGTACCGATCGTAGTTGGTGCGAAACCGTGTGTTCTCTATAAGGTAGATGGCGGCTTCGAAATCCTCAACTCGCTGAATCGGCCATTCCGTTCGGAGCTGGCCGCCGTCGGCGATTCGGCCGAGATCGACTCGATCTCCGGTCCGCAGTTCGCCTGCTGGGGTCTTGTAGATCGTGCACTCTAGGCCACCATCGGTCCGCTGCTCCACACTGACCGCGTCGATTTCTTCGGATATGGCGTTGCAGCGAACGCATAAGCCCATACCTCTATCCCTGAGTTCGCGTTCGAATTCACCCCGGGGGACGAGATTGTGGTAGGGGACGTAGGGGACACGGTCTGACTTTTCCCCATGTAATACGGCGTTTATTTGGTCGAGTATGGTCAACTAATGCATGCCTTGCGTGATGAATATCGTGAGGAACTTCCGAGTCATGGTTCTCGACAGGATGGAGCCATCCTTTGCGGTTTGCTGAGAGGAATATGCGTTTCGGTAGCGCCATTCCTTCTCTCTGCGAGCTTATGGAGCGAGGAACAACGATGGTGATGACCAGCTATGTGCGAGATGCGGGGTTAGCCCAAGGGCTGTGCCTGGGTTGGCGTTGCCTGTGGGGCCGTTGTCCCTTCACCGTAGAATCTCATCATCGTCTGCCCAGCAAGGGCCATGACGACCGGGATCCACTCGTACCATAGCCGGGTTTCCACGAAGCGGCCGACCACGAGCATGATGGCGAAGTGAAATGGCAGCACCCATATGCAACGTTTGAGGAAATCGTTCTTCTCCGACCAGTGCCACGGGGCGAGCAGCCAGAGAAACCCGGCTCCGGACAGCAGACGGAGCCAATTTCCGTAGGGGCCGACGCCATAGCCACTGATGAGGAAGAGCAGGTTGTTGATGATGTGGCATTCAACCGGCTCGCCCGCCCGTGGATGAATGACGAGGCGAAGCGCCACGAAGACGGCGAGCCAAATCGCGATCTGCCCCACCACCCATCGGAGGACTCTGGTCTTCCCAATCACAGGCCACTGCGTGGTGGCGAAGATGGGAATCAGGAAGAACGCTGTTTCGCGGTTGAGCGTCCCGAGAATGAATAGCAGAAGATAGAGATTGTGGCGTCGTTCCAAGAGGCAGAGCAGCGCGCCCGTCCAGATGAGAATCCCGGAGAAATCGTACGGCCAGTAGTAGTCGAACGACCAAGGCAGTATAATGCCCAGCAGCAGCGGCATCAGATCGGCGAGCAACGGATGGAGGAAATGTCGAAGCCATCGCCGCAGGAGTAACATCGTGGCGAACAGGATGGGGATGCGGAGGACCTGATCGGCGAATTCGAGACCCAAGCCGTTGAGCTCAGCCGTCACACCGATAAGGTACGGCATGAGAATGCGGTAGGCGAAGGGTTTGTTCGCGGCGACCCCGACGAACTTGCCGAGGGTTGCGGTTTCGAGTTGTTCGGTTAGCTGCCAGTAGACGTCGGTGATGAGGAATGCGGCGCCGACGTAGACGGCGAAGAGCGCCCAACGCCCCTGGGCGAGGACGCGCACACCGGAACGAAGTCGATTCCTGACCTCACCCCCACCAAGAACCATGCTCTGTGTCGTATCGCTCGTTGTCGCTTCCATGATTCAGAGCTCATGCACACGTATTGGAATGCTCCGCGCGGTAGGCGATAGTGGCTCTGTCCCTACGTTCCACAGAAAACACGCGGTATGAGATGTTGCCGGGGAGGCTGATCGATTGAGAAGGGATCGGGGATATGGCGAGCTTTCACATGCGACCGGCTTCTTTGAGCGAAACGTAGCGACCGTCACCGACGATGATATGATCGAGGAGAGGAATACCCATGAGTTCTCCGGCCTCGGCAATCCGGGCGGTGAGGGCGATATCATCTTTGCTGGGCGTCGGGTCGCCGCTGGGGTGGTTGTGGCAGAGGATAAGGCTGGCGCATCCGTGGGCGATGGCTTCGCGGAAGACTTCTCTGGGGTGTGCAGGGCTTCCCGTCAGCGTACCGATGGTAAGGATGCGAACACAGATGACTTGATTTCGTACGTCGAGGAGGATAGCGGTGAGGCATTCCTGGTGCCGGTGCCGGAGGTCTTCCATGACGAGCGCGGCGGCGTCCGATGCGCCTCGGACGACGGCTTTTGGACCGTCGACAGAGGTTGCGAGTCGCTTGCCGAGTTCAAATGCAGCTTTGATCTGGGCGGCCTTGGCTTGTCCCATCCCTGCGATGGTGGAAAGTTCTGGCAGGCGGGCCCGGGCAACGCCGGATAGACCCGCGAATGTGCTCAGCAGCTTTTCCCCAAGGCGGAGGGCGGACTCGCCTCGAGATCCTGTACGCAATACGATGGCCAGGAGCTCGGCATTCGAGAGTGCTTCCGGCCCGAACTGGTGCATCCGCTCTCGCGGTCGCTCGCTAACCGGAAGGTCGCGTATGATGAGACCTCGTTCTGTCATGAATCCCCTCCGATTTCGGGATTCTGCTTTATGCAAGTTACTACCTGCTTGATGGGAAAATGATGTGGATGGCGTAGGTGGGCAATTGTTGTCGATCCGATGATTCCGGAAGTGAGACTAAAGGCTATGGGGAGATGAGCCCTCTGCAACTCCCTTCGCTCGCAGGTATTGGCAGTGGCCGGAGGGGAGTGATGGATGAAGAGGTGCGATAAATGGTGGCAGGCTGAGTGCCTGCTCTACAGGGATGGGTGAGTTTCGAAGGGAGAAGGTTGGTGGGGATGTTACCAGGCGTGGATGCCGGTAGTGCCCGGTCTGAAGATGCGTTCGGTGCGGCCTTTTTGTTGGTTTCGGTCGTCGAGGATTTCGATCCAGAGGCGGTGTTTTTCTCCGGGGAGATCGGTGAGGTCGACGACGAGATCGGCGGGGAGACTGTTGGCAATGGCTGTGGGCGGGTCGTCGTCGAGGCGAACGACGACTTTCCATCCATCCGGAAGGGGTTTGTCGGCGGTGACGGAGACGCTCCCCCTCCCTTCCCAGCGTCGGGGCAGTTTGACTGAGATTTTAAGGTCGGCGGCGGCGAAGTAAAGCACGGGGCGGGGCTCGTGGCCGGTGCGCCAGTCGAGACCTCTGGGGGCTCGCCGGGGTCGCTCGGAGATGGGATCGGGTTTGACCCATACGCAGAGAATGTTAGTGAGGTTGCGTTTGGGGCGCAGCACGAGGCGGCCTTTATGGTACATGCCAGATGAGCTGCCGCCGTCAAGGTTGAAGGCGTATGCGGCTCCAAGTGCCTTCAATGCCTCGGCGAGCTTTCTCAGGGATGAGCCGCGGACGGTGGTCACGAGGAGGAGGTGGTTTTTGGAGGTGACGCCGACGGCGGTGCGAGGGGCGGCGCGGGCGAAGACAGCGGGATCGCCGAAGCCTTCGCCGCCGGGCATGGGTTTGGCGAAGCTATCCCAGACGAGTAGTGGCCCGCCGGCGAGGGCCGAGATATGTTCGGACCAGTCGACGTGTCGGCTCTTTGGTAGGCGAATGATATCGACGCCGTCGGCCGTGAAAGCGAGCGCTGTGCCCATGCCGCCGAAGTGGACGAGTTTACCGTCGATGACGATGTCGGCGACTGGGCGAAGGCTGCGCTTTCCGAAGAAGGTGCCGTTGATGGCGGCGGTAGGATGGAGGCGGGAGATGAAGCTCGAGAACGATTCTGTGCGGCCGATGCCATGGTCGGCGATGGCGGGGGCCACGAAGGCATGAGGATCGTCGAGGTCGATATCGATCACGTGAAGATGGATGCCGCTGACGACGCGGTATGTGTATTGTACGGGATCGCCCACGGCCGGGTGAGTGTGGGCGAAGATCATTGGTAAGACGAATGCGAGGATGGCGGGGCGCGGTTTCAGTCTAAGATGTCCTCTCTTCTCCAACCGAAGGGCGGCTGAAAGCAATCACCGGCAATCTGTGCGGAGGGAACCGGCTCGTCGCGATCGAGGCACCATACCTCTTCGGGATTGAGGATGCCGCCGGGGGGTGCTTGTACGGCGGAGCGACTGCAGTCGGCGCAGGTGGGGATGTATTCGAGGTCGCTGGTGATGTTGGGGCCGCCGCGGAGTTCACCGTTGCATTGGAAGCAGTGATCACGCTTGACTGAGTTCTTGACCCCGCAATGTGGGCAATCCATCATTTCCATGCCGAATGCCTCCCTCTTCGGCACGATAAGCACAACAGCCTCTTAGATGCTCGGCGCGGTTCTCACACAGGGTCCGCTTCGTCGGCACCGACGTGAGCGGCTCCTTCGAGGACGCGTTGCACCAGTGCCACGAGATGATCAACCGAAAATGGTTTTGTGAGATAGGATGTGACTCCCCACCGCCAGCCGTAGGCTATGTCGACGTCGTCCGATCTACCGGTGAGCATAATGATGGGGATGTCTCTATGCTCCTTCGATTCATGAAGCACCTGAAGTGTCTGGAATCCATCCATCACGGGCATCATGACGTCGAGTATTATAACATCCGGACGGCGTTTGTGGATTGCAACGATACCTTCTGCACCGTTTCCCGCGGTGCCGACCTCCATGCCCAGGATTTCGAGGGCGGATCGGATGAGATCGACCGTTGCGGAGTGGTCGTCAACGACGAGAACGTATGGGTTCCCCATGATTCTTCTCTTCCCCAATGGACTCGACGTCGAGCAGCCCCGCTGTCTCGATTATACCATGCGGCTCTGGGGCGACTCCACGTTCGTGCGCCACTCAACATTTGTTTGGGTGACGTTGCGCGCCGGTTTATACATGCGGCCCGGCGTCATATGGTATAGAGAGAAGTAAATCTTCCATAAGTCTCATTCGGTGGATTGAGGAGGAGTCTTGATGCGAATACTGATTTTCAAGGTGTTGGTTGTTTCCCTGTTGGTCGTCGGCGCGGGGGCGGCTGCGGCGCAAGATGGGACGCCGCTTGCGTTCAAGTTTTCGCCAGGCGATGTGTTAGAGTACGATATAATGCTGTCTGGGAGCGGCGGTCTGCGCGCGCCTGATGGGGAGTTGTCGACAATGGGGCTGCAGGGGAGTGCGCGGTTAGAGTTTACGGTGGTCGGGGTCAATGCAGACGGAAGTGGAAGAATTCAAGCGCTCTTGCCCCGGGCGAACTTCCAGGTGAATGTTGCGCAGGAGCGAGCGCGTTTTTCATATGAGAATGGTCTAGTGAGGTGGTATTCGAACGGCCAGGAGCAGACGCCACCGGATGCAGATATTAGTCAGGTGCCGCTGCTTGGGAAGCCTCTGGAATTTGTGGCCTCGCCGAAGGGTCAGATTCTCGATGTGGTGATGCCAGAGATTGGGGATTTGGCGGCGTCTCAGGGTTTGGGCGGGATGCAGCAGATGGTTCCGGGGTTTACGGCGCCGGACTTTAAGAATATGGGCGAACCGATTTTCCCGGACCATCCCGTACGGGTTGGCGAGACATGGCGGAAGACGGCGTATTCGACGCCGTTCGGGCCTTCGATTCCGGTGGCGGTTACGCAATCGCGCACCTTAGAATCGATCGACGATCAGTTTGGAGTCGCGCTAGCGAGGATTAGTGGGTACGCGGAGACCCGGGTCACGGTCAATCCGACGACTATTTCGCCTGGCGAAATGGATATGACGGTTTCGGTGCCGGAGGTTCGGCAGACGGTGACGTCGACGGAGTTTTTCAATACGACTGAGGGGAAGTTGGTGCGGGGGGATTATGATCTGTCGTTCGTGACTCGGGTGTCGATGTTCGCGCAGGAGCAGTCGCAAGAGGCGAGCATCGAGGCACGATTGCATTCGACGGTGCAGGCACGATGATACGGTTATATTTATGGTAATGCTCGGCATATTTATGTCGAAGGGAGAAATGCCGCGGGGGGAACGACCGGCGATTCTTTTCTCCGCATCCCCGATCGGACCACAGCAGGTCTCGTTCCGCGTCCCCTTAAGCGCCCGCTAAAGCCTGGTTACAAGACGGCGATTGTCGGTAGAGAGGGCTTGGCACGCGTTGACCGCCTGGCGCACGCGAAGGAGAGGCTCTTGCTCCGTCGTCCTGAGGGTATTAGCGGCGGGATGCGGTCTTGGGCTGAGGCCAGGCGATGGCGTCCACGATATCCTGTAGGCCAACGAGGCCGATGAGCTTCTCCTCTTCCATGACAAAGACTTGGCGTGCATCGTTCATGATCATGGCGGCGGCCGCCTGAGCCAGGGGAGTATCCTCTGTGGCGGTGGGTGGATCGCAGGTCATGAGATCGCGGACTGGCAGGAGCCCCACCTCCTCGACCTTATCTCGAAACGGCGCGAACACGCCGGAACGGACCAGGTCGGCGACGTCTTCGAGGTAGGTCGGCAGACAGCTCCGCACGAGCGTGGATTTCTTGAGCATACCGACCAGCCGCCCCTCTGCGTCCACCACAGGCAGCACGCCGTGGCCGCTTTCGCGCATGATCAGCGCCGCCTCGGCCACGGTCACGTCGGGGCTTACTGTGTGGAGCTTGCGGCTCATCGCGTCTCGGACGAGCAGAGGCTTCTGCTTGGTCATGGCGTCCTTCACCTCGCACGTGAGATCGGCGGCGGGGGTGTATGGCCGGACGAAGTGAGCACCGAAGCGCGTTTCCCCATCACCACCGTGAACCATCTCCACTGTCGCATAGCACTGCGGGAGTGTCAAGGCGGAGCTGTGTAAGTAAGCACCAAGCCAACAGCGACAGGCAGCGAGCCAGCGGGAAGCTGGTTCAGGATGACCGGTGGCGCCAGCGACGGAGAGTCCTGAAACCCGCGACACCGAAGATGATGCCGAGTACGATGAGGAAGCCGGCACACCCAAGGTAGATCACTCGCATGACATCGGGGGAAAGCAGGTTTCTGCCGGTGCCGAGGGCTATCGAGACGGCCGAGTACCAGAGGATGTCCGAGAGGATGTGTCCGGTGAAGTAGGTTCCCGCTCCAAGGCGGCCGCGCCCGAGCGCCCAATGGCTGTGGGCCATGCCGATGGTCGCCCACCAGAGCCACCAGTAGGGATTGGCCATGCTCATGAGCGCGCCAAGCCAGATGAGGCCGAGCCATCCGTGGGCTTCTTGGCGAAGCGCCTCGACACCCGTCTCCCCGGAGATGATGAGGGTTTGGTGGGCGAAATAGAGCAGTACGGCTGCGCCGACGACTCCGATCATGCCTCGGATGACCGGTGAACGCGCGATACGGATGATGCCGGTGACCAGGAGGATGATGGCGATGAGCTCGAGGAGGCTATGCCCAATCATCATGACTGGACCGGCCGGCCAGCCGAATCGCATCGTCTCGCGGACGACGACGGCGAGGAGCGATCCGGGCACGACGGCTCCGGAGAAACCCGTGGCGAAAGCCACACCGAAGATGACCGGGATGGTGGCGTGTACCGGGAGTTTCGAGGGGCTCGGACCGGTGGAGGAGCCGGAGCCAGCGGTCATTCCTGGATGATCTCGAGATTGGCGCGGGGCACGGGCACCTCGTCCCCATCGTCCAGTTTGACGACCGCGATTCTCACCGAAGACTCTGTTTCGATCTCCGCGAGCTGCACCGGCAGTCGTGTGACTCGCCCGAGCGCGCCGAAATGTGGGGCGCGAATGATTCGAACCCGCGACCCGGGTTCGAGCGTCTGTTCCGGCTCACCCACTGAGATCGGCGTCTCCTCGGAATCGCCCGTGACCACGACCTCCGGGCGAATGACTCCCGCTCGAATTTGTGTGGCGCCATCGATGGATGCGAGCTGTCCTTCGAGCTTCGAGAGCAATTGCCAGGTTCGGGTTGCCATGGCCAGCTCGCCGAAACCTTCGGTCAGGATGAGGGTCATCGGGACATCTTCCTGCCCGGTGATGGCGACACCGATATCGTAGCCGAGGTAATGGCGCAAGACCTCGTCGCGCACGGCGCCGACGACGAGTCCAACCGCTCCCGCCCGAACAGCGGCTTCCACAGCACGATCGTCGACGGTGGCCCCGCCGACGATCACGCAGCCCTCACAGTCTTCGACGGCATCGGCATGGAGGGGGGCATCGGGCCCGGAGGCGAGAATCCGCAGCCGTCCGCGTCGCTCTCCACCGACCCCGAAGATGCCCTGCACGAGAGCGCCTTGCGTTTCGATGAAGGCGCCTTCGCCCTCGATGATCTCTGCGACCGTGCCGGCGATGTGAGCGAGCACTTTGACCTGGCGCGGCTTCTCTCGAATTCGTATGTGGCCGGATACACCGCTGATATCTTCGAGTGTACCCGTCAACGGCGCGCGCAGGGCGGATTTGAAGAGGCCCCAGAGCCCTTTCGTTTCGGCGATGATCTCCCCGGCCTCGACCGCATCGCCCGGTTGTTTGAGAATGCACGACTGCAATTCTTGGGGGTCAATGTGAAGAATCTGGGCGGCGCGGATCGCGTGGAGATTGCCGGGCATTTCGGCCTGCGCGATCAGGGTTTCGGCGTGGACCTTCTGGCCTCTATCGACGAGGACGTTTCCATCGGTCGGAAGGCGGCGCTCCCGGCGGATGGCTGCGCTTGGGGTGACTCGGAGTCCGGGGGTGTAGGCGACGCCCATTACTGCGGCCCTCCCGGCATTGCGCCAGCGGCCTCGATCCACTCTCGGAGCTTGCGTATTCGCTCGACATCGTCATGGGGAAGTTCGAGGGGGCGACCTCGTCCGTCGAGGATGACGCCGGCCGCTCCACCGACGACCTCGCCCGTCCACCGCTGGCCCTTTCCTTGGCCCACGTCGAAGCGCCGAGCAGGGATGAGCTCTGCTTGACAAGTCTCGCCAGTCGCGATGGGAATACGCTGAAGCTCGCCGGCGCGAAGCTCGCCGCTCTCTTCTCCTATCCGCCATTCCAATATGACTGCGCCTTCTTTGGATCGGCCAATGGGAACGATAGCTGTGCCAAGGGCGATAAGACAATCGCGCTTAAAGACCTCCATGGCGGCGTCGGGCAGTTCGTGTGCCAACACACCGAGTTGGGGCATCATGAAGATCGAGTCGACGGCGAGGCGGGTGATGCCCTGTGGCTCGAAGGCGTCGAGGAGCATGAGCGCCGCTTGCTGTCGCCGAGGAGCGTGCGAGAGGATGCCGCCGCTGCCGATGATGAGCCCGAGGGCCATCATATCGACGAGGGTTTCTCCGCCGGACACTTGGGTAAATAAGTCGGCCATCGTACGCGCTTGCTGAACGCCTTTGAGGCCGGATGCGAGGGCGGCGTGGTGGATGAGCGCGAGGCGAAGCGCCTCCCGCGCGACGGCCTGCTCAATGAGGAGGTCTTCGACGGTCTGCGGGATGGTCGTCGGGCGAATCATTTTGTTCCGAAGCCGATTGCGAAGCTCATCCTCGTCGATATCGATGGGAATCCACCGCCGGATGCTCGCCGCGCTGGCCTCGGCCAAGACGTTGCCAATGCTGTAGCTCATGCCGAGGTTGGCGGAAACGGTGCGGTTGAACCGCTCGCCAAAGACGGAAAAGATGTCGGTGGTTGCGCCACCGATATCCACGGCCAGAACGTCCACCTCTTCCGTGCGGGCGGCCAGCTGGACCATCTCGCCGACGGCCCGAGGGGTGGACATGATCGGGGCATTGGTCCATGTGAGCAGTTTGTCGTAGCCGGGAGCCTGGGCCATGACGTGTTCGAGGAAGAGGCGGTGGATAGCCTCTCGAGCCGGGCCAAGATTTTCGCGGTCGAGCTGTGGGCGAAGGTTCTCTTCGAATATGATGTCAACCGAATCGCCCAAGATGGTTCCGATTTGTTCGCGCGCCTCGCTGTTTCCCGCGTAGATGACGGGAAGTCTGAAATCCCGGCCGAGCCGGGGCCGGGGGGCGGCCGCCAGAAGGATTTCAGAGGTGTCGAGAAGATGCTGAACCGTCCCGCCTTCGGTTCCCCCCGACATCAGAATCATGTCGGGACGGATGGAGCGGATTCGCGCGACGCGTTCGTGGTCTGCGCGGCCGTCATCAACGGAGATGACGTCGATGACGATGGCGCCGGCGCCGAGGGCGGCGCGCTGGGCAGACTCGGCGGTCATAGTTTTGACGACGCCCGTCACGAGCATCTGGAGGCCGCCGCCGGCGCTGGAGGTGGAGAGATAGAGGTCGGCCCCCACATCGTTTGCTATTGGCGTTCTGACCCGTCGGTCGGCGATGAATTGCTGATCCGTCAGATCTTCCAGCTCTCCTACCGCGTTGAGCACGCCGGCGGTCACGTCGTCGAAGGGGGCTTCGACGGTGGTCGGAGCTTCGCCTCGCCCGGCAAGCCGGTATGAGCCATCCCGCTTCTCTATGAGGATGGCCTTCGTCGTGGTGGAGCCGCAGTCGGTTGCGACGATTCGTGAAGCTTCGGGCATTGCGGCGGAATGATAGCACGCGCCTTTCTTGAGGGTCAACGGATGGCCGGCTGAGGGTCGGCATTCACTCTCAATCGGCATGCCCCCCTTTTGCCCCGAAAACTCCGACGGATTTCACGCGTGCGCCACCCGTCCCATCCGCATCGGCTCGCGCTTCAACTCGGCGTTCACGAACCGACGCAACAGCTCGCCCTTCAGCTCTTTCGATGCCGGTTCATCCCACAAATTCCGTATCTCTCCCGGATCGTTCTCCAGGTCGAATATCTCCCCATACTCCCGATCTCGATAGACCGTGATCTTGTATCGCCCATCCACATACGTCCTCAAATGCACCTTCGTCGGCTCGTGCCGGTTCTCCACGATGGCATGATCCCGCACCATCTCTACGTCTCCCGCCCAGCACGGCATCTGGTCCAGACCCTGCATCCTGCCTGGAATTTTCAAGTCGCATGCCGATAAAAAGGTCGGCGCAAGATCGACCAACGATTGAATCGACCCCGTCCGCCGGCCGGCGGGGATGCGAGCGGGATATCGCACGAGCATCGGCACTCGAATCATGTCCTCGAAGTGAAATGCCCCCTTCGCGATCAGGCCGTGCTGTCCCAAGAAATGCCCGTGATCCGATGTGAATACTACAAGCGTATTCTCTGCCAACCCTAGTCGATCGAGGGCGTCCAGCGTCTTCCCGATCCACCGATCCATGAAGCTCACCATGCCGTAATATGTCGCTATGTCCTTTCGTAACAGATCTTCATCGATCAGATGCGAATGAAAGCCGTGAGGCCCGTGCGTCTCTCGATGCATCGAGAAGTCAGGCTTCTCTTCCCGCGTCTTCCCGAAGTGTGGGGGCAACAACTCCATCTCCCCCGGCGTCAGCCGCCCCGGCTCCATGTCCTCCGGCTTGTACATCGACGCCCAGGGTTCCGGAGCCAGGTACGGCGGATGAGGGTCATGATAGCTGGAAAACAGAAAGAATGGCTTCCCCTCTTTCGCCAGCCGCTCCAGGTTCGCGATGGTTCGCTCGCCGGTCCACGTCGTGTAATGATACTCTTCCGGTAAGTCCCACGCGTGCCGTCGTTCCGGCTCATCCGGATCGACCGGCCATTTCCCGAAGAAGTCGGCCCAATTCTTCAGCCCCTTCTCCTCCATCCACACCGCGTAGTGCTGGCCCACCAAATGCTCATCGGCGTGCCCACGCGCCAGCTCCACATGCTGAAAGCCATAAAACGGCCCGGAGAACTTGCGCCAGAAATCGAGGTCCCGCAGCTTTGGATGCGCTTCGATTGAGGGGCTTTCCGGCGTCGACTTTAGCGGTTGGAAGTGCGCCTTCCCAACGAGGCAGGTCGAGTACCCGGCATCCTGAAAGGCCTCTCCCACCGTCGGCACATCCTCCGGTAGCTTCACCCCAATCGTCCAGCATCCATGCCATGCTGGATACATGCCGGTGATAATGCTCGACCGCGTGGGCGAGCACGTCGGATTCGGGCAATAGGCCCGCTCGCACACTAACCCCTCATCGGCCATCCGGTCGAGGTTTGGCGTATCGATCTTCGGATTGTTCGCCCCAATCGTGCTGAAATGCTGTTGATCGCTCGTGATGAGCAGCACATTCGGTTGAGCCACGGTGTCCTACCTCCGAATGCCCACTTCTTTCATCGGCATTTCGCCCCTGCTTCCCCAACGGCCGCAAACTTCATCGCGCGCTCCCCGCGCATCCAGATCAAAACACCGCGCATGTATCCTCCCCCCATCAACCATTTTCTAGCGCACTGCCGAGTTTCTGGCGCACTGGCGAGACTTGCAACCGTTGCCGTCATGCTGAGCGAAGCGAAGCATCCCGCCGTTTGGCTCACCCGTTGGGCAGAAGCTAGCCTTCTGCTCGGTCCATCGGCCGTTGCTGTAGGGCGGGTACTCCCGTGCCCGCCATCCGTCATGCTAACCGAAGCAACACAAAGCAACAGAAGGCGGTGCGCTGACGAGAAAGCCGTTATGCGGGCTAGTGGCTTTAACGTTACATAGCGCGTGCGATTTCTTATAGGGCGAGCTTGCGTTGCTCAGGGAGAAGGTGCTATCTATATCATCGGACGCCGCGGCCGGAGCTGACCGAAGCGACAGGCGTCCGGCGTGAGCGATTCACGCCAGCACACTTCGAGTGTCTGCTCGAGGCACGGGCATGAACACGAGGCGGAATCGCAGACCGCACCTCGCCACCGTCATCGCGCTGGCGGCAGCGACGAGCGCGGGGATGGGGACGGCCCTCGTCGCCCGCGGTCAGCCGGCCAGCCAGCCACCGCCAATCCAACATGGCGCGAGCTATCTGACGGTCGGGCTGCTCGATGGAATCCCGCTGTTGCTGTTGTTCGTGACGATCGTCGCGGTCGTGCTGGTGGCGATATGGTTGGGGAGCCTCTTGGGCAGACGAAGAGGACGTCAGGCCCAGCACGAGGCCGAAGGGCCGGTCGGGACGGTGGCTGCCAGCATCCTGGGGCTGCTCGCCTTCGTCCTGGCGTTCACCTTCGGGCTCGCCTCCACCCGCTTCGATCAGCGAAAACAGGTCCTGCTGGACGAAGCCGAATCTATCGGCACCACATACCTGCGAGCCGAAATGTTGCCTCAGCCCCAGAGGGAGCGGATACGGCGATGCCTGCGGGAGTACGTCGACTTGAGAGTGGAGGCGGCGCAGCAGTCCGCGCGTCTGCCCGCCTTGCTGGCGAGGTCGCACAAACTGCACGATGAGATGTGGGCCGAGACGACCGCTCTGGTGGCGGCCGGTCACACATCGAAGATCGACGCCCTCTTCATTGAGTCGCTGAACCGGACCTTCGATCTCCACACGCGCCGGGCGGCCGTCGCGCTCCTCTACCGCATACCGGACAGCGTCTGGATCGTGCTGTTGGGAATGTCCGTCGTCTCCATGGTGGGGGTCGGATATCTCTTCGGGCTTTCGGGATCGAGCGGCTTGCCCGTGAGCTTGGCGCTGGCCCTGGTCTTCTCGACGGTCATCGCGGTCACCGCCGCCCTAGACCGCCCGAAGTCGAAGTTCCTCGGCGTCAACCAGGCCGCCATGCTGGAACTCCAACGGACAATGCAGACCCCCCCCGCCGCACAGAGCCAGCACAGCCATCGACCCGACAAAGTAGCCAAACCGCAACACGCCGATCGCTGAGGCGGTCATGCCGAACGAAGCCGTCGTCCGTTGCTTTTGTTGCTTCGGTAGCTTGCTGCCGAAGCCATACACAGAGGACCGTCGGTTCGGGTCGGCGAAGCGGATGAGACGACTAAGATACCGATGGCTCGATGGCACAATCACTATCTCGACGGGCACGCGCACTTCTGCACCGCAAGCGTGAGAGATCGCCGCCCGGTCCTCCCCCTCAGGCAGACATGTTGCTCTATCCGGCCTGGGCGCGCGTGCGAGCATCACTGCGCGTACGCGTTCTTGCCTACGTCATTATGCCCGACCACTTCCACCTCGTGCTCTGGTCCGAGCGC
>Ga0180437_10000777_pt1 | contig 58444 bp, 85 predicted proteins | sample SS_ome_4_FD_132410 | JGI IMG/M metagenome (GOLD analysis project Ga0180437, IMG submission 132410) | Hypersaline lake sediment archaeal communities from the Salton Sea, California, USA - SS_3_D_1 metaG | ecosystem: Environmental > Aquatic > Non-marine Saline and Alkaline > Hypersaline >...
ATGGTTCTTACACTAGAAGTATATCAAATAAACCCTTGTAAGTCAAGGGTATATAGAGGAAAATATAAGGATGAAACCAGAGAGAGTCAGTCGTAGCGGATCACATCCTCCGCCGGCGATGCCTAGAGAAATATCTAAGCAGGAAGTTTTTACAGCTATAGATGGAATGGTTGATTATTCGTTTATTGAACGAATAAATAAAAACACACTTTTAATTAGAGTGGAAGAGAAAAACTTTAGTTCTTGATTTCTGATCTGTGATTATATATTATTCGCGTTTGATCATCATTAACTTATTTTTACTTACTATCTATCTTGTACCAGAATATTTACCTTAAACTTGCATCAAAAGAAAAGATAGTAAATTGGGATAAAATCCCTTCCACCTTTCTTCCAATTTGAAGGTTTACCTACAATCTAATTCAATTAGTGCTAATGCAATTTGTTCAGCTATAAGTTTTCCTAACAAGGGAGGAACAGCTTCACCAATTTGGGCGCGGATTTCCGATTTTTTTCCTGAAAACTTTAAATCATCGGAAAAGGTTTGAATTCTTGCTCTTTCCCGCAATGATAGCTGCGCTCGATTTCGTTCATAATGATAACCGAGAGTTCCACCGCCGCCGTAAGCCACTACAGTCCAAGCTGGCTTTAGTGGTTCTGCTCTTCGATAAATCAGACTAATGTTGTGCCCTGCGACTTTCCATTGGGTGTTATCAACAAAGCTATAATTTTCTCCTGGAGGAATTCGATACATGCGTTCTTTTACTTGAGATGAAGTGCGGAGATCGCTTTCATCATCAATTTTTATTACTGGTTTATCAAGCCACCCGAGATGCTCTAATATTTTGCTGTGAGCTTCCATCGCTCTTGAAAATTCTTCTTCATCGAATTCTTCTTCAAAATTCAAACCACATACCTGATAGTAATCTTCCACGACATTAAATGTGAGATTATTCCACTTTTGATTCCGCCAATCTTCGGAGTTTGGTATTTCATCAGAACTAGCAATTTCTTTGTATTCAAGCATGACGCTTCTATACTTACAGCCTAACTTATCAAGAGGTTTTCCTTCAAATGCTTCTATGATCGTCAGGGGAAATTTTTGGAAGATATTATCTACACCATCTAAACTGTTTGAGAATCTCTTCTCTAGAGCATCAATAGCTCCTTCGTCCAAAGATTTGATCAAATCCTGCCTAATTCCAACAATAATTAGGCGTTTTCGCTTTTGTGGGACACCGATATTTGGGGCATATACAATGGAATTGTAGAGAAGATGATATGATAGAATTTCAGTCGCAGGAACTTTCCTTATGCCCTTCTCAATTTCACTTTTTTGAAGTGTGGTCAAATTTTGAAAATCGTTTTGAATTGTTTGATACGCTTTACCTTCGTTTGAACTGACAAGCCCGGGGACATTTTCAAAAACAAAAAATTTAGGCTGCAAGAACATTAAGGCCCGAACAAACTCAGCATATAATTTTCCTCTCCCCCCATTCAAACCCTGTTCATTTCCTCCTCTTATTCTCGAAAAATCTTGGCAGGGGGGGCCTCCTATTAAGACATCTGGTTGAAAATGATAATCTGAGAAATCCACTTCGCGAACATCGCCTTGAATTACAAATCTTTTTCCATTGAATTCTGGAGAGTTCGGAGTTTTTATAATTTCCATATCAAAATAAGATGCAAGAGTCTTTGAGCCAGTTTCAAGTAACTCAGAGGCTAAGATGGTTTCAAATCCAGCTTGATGGAAACCGTGGTCAAATCCACCAGCTCCCGAAAATAATGAGACTACACTTAGATTTTTTTTTGTCATATCAAATTTATATTTCAAAATAAATGCACTTGGAATTTAGTGGACATTGATCACATTTAGGATTTTGCTTCGTACAAACTAAAGCCCCAAAATCCATTACAGCCCAGTTGTACTCTTTTGGGTTATTGGTTGGAACTAAGGATTCTGCAAAAGTCCAGAAATCTTTGTCTTCTCTCGCCCTGGTTTTCTTTGATTCCCAACCAAAAAATCTCTGAAGAATACGAATCATATTCGTGTCCAAGCCGGGAAGCGGTAATTCAAATGCACAGCACCTCACCATATTTGAGATATACTTTCCAATTCCAGACAAAGAGATTAGGAAATCATCTGATTTCAAGTCTTCTAATGTTGCAATTGAATAAGCTAACGCGATGTGTTTTAGTTGATCAGCCCTAACTTTATTCATACCAAGGGGTTCAAGAATTGATTCTAGAACAGATGGTCGAATTTCGATAATATCACGAAGTTCAAAATTTTGCAGCTTATTAAATACTTTTTCTGCTTGTTGTGTTGTAGTCTTTCTTAGCAGTACCTCAGCGAGAAGCAGCTTCCAAGGATCACTAGTTATTCTCCAGGGCAAAGTATGCCGCCCTTCTAATTCCCAAAATTGATGAAGTGTTGATTGAAAAAAAGCAATCTTCTTTTTATTTGGTTTTTTCATTTTGTGCTGAATAATATGTGGTTTCACTAAATGCTTTCGAAAAAATATTGGCTAAATATGAATTGTCCAATAAATTAAGCGATGTATAGCGCAGCGGATCCCAGGAACCCAGGGGAGCCGGTCGCCAGAAGAAACGACCACCCACATGGACATGCACATCATAGATCGCGCCGGCAAGCCCATGCGTTACACACTCGCCGACCATGAACGCACCCCCGTCCATACGGATCGGTGGGAGCACGTCCATCATTTCGCTGTACTCATCGGCAGTCTCTTCCTGCCAGAGCCCAGACATCTCAACCGGAGTCATCCCGCTGAGTTTCTGATAATAAGTCAACTGGTCAGCATACGGATCTTCACTAGCCGGCACCCGGCCAGTCCCCCGGCAGGTCTGGCAATCCTTCACGAATACAAAACCAGCAACCGGCTCTTCGAAGATATGACCCGAGCCGGCGCAATCAGAGCACTTTTTCCATTTAGCCATCACGCGCCTCCAACTCCGCCAATTTAGCATCCAGGGCCCTCTCAAGAGCAGCATTGGTAAATGGAGTAGTCACATACCACGCCAGGAAATCATCCCCCATCAACGTCTTGACTCTGCTGATTTTTTTGCCGATCCGAACATCAGTCTCGGTCCGCTCCTGACGAAGCTCAGTCAATTCGTCAACCCCATGCGCAGCCGCTCCCCTCAGATTTCCAGCAAGAGATCTAGCCATTATCTCAACTCCCAGGGCCGGCGAGCCAGTCGCGTCCGCAATTTCACAGGCCTGGCCTCGCGCCCTTCAAATCTTGCATCATCTTCGTCGTCCGTCTCCTCCCCTATCCAGAGATTGCGCGTCACAATGCGCCGGCCGTCAAAGGTCACGATCACGAACTCGCGCCCAGCGAATCCGCGCAAAGGGCGAACCCAATACTTCCCATTCGCGCCCCCTCGCACTTTGCCGTCCACGTCTGGATCCACAGTATAACGGATTCCATTGATCACAAAAGCCTCGGACTCCGCCAGGCGCTCGGCCGGCGGAGCAGAGATTACAACAGGTTCAAAAACTTGTGTGTTAGACATTGACTCCCTCCTCCGCCTGCCAGACCCAAGAACACGCACCGATTGCATACGCCCCTGTGCAATCAACGGGCTTCCAAACGTCATGGAATTCCGGAGAATCGTTTGCGTCTGCCACGCAAGTATAGATGCCGTCATCTTCAAACCAAGCGATGTAATAATCGTCCAGTATTTCCTCGGCAACTTCCTTGGTAAACAATGGGCAAACGAACCCGTTCCAATATTTGGGCAGGCCATCGCTTTCGAGCATCAACTCGCAAGGATAATATTTTTCGCCGTCAAGTGTAACTCTGGTCATTTCGACCTCCTAGATTATTGGATGGTTCCTACACTAAGATTATAACCGCAACACCCCTAACCGTCAAGGGTTTTATGATAATTTCAGCTTCCTATAATAGCCGCAATTATCAAGGCCATGATGACAAGAAAAATAATTCCGCATGTGCTCCAGGCTCTATCTATTGCAATCTGCTCATCTTTTCCTGGGCTTCCACTACCAAAGGGATTTGTTGGTAAACTCATCTTTTCATTCTCCTAACAACGCCGGCCTGGTCAGGCAGTCAGGCTGCTCTGCGACCAGGCCGGCGACAACCCCTAACTTTTAGCCGGGATAAAATCGGTCACCTTATCCGGTTGCCCGGTCCCTTTCATCTGGCATACTGCCAGCCAATCCCCTGGCAGGCGATTCTCGGCAAATGGATCCAGAGTCCACCCCCTCCCCTCGATTACCTCGGGCCAGCAGATCACTCCATGCTTTTTCCATTTGCCGCCCTTGACCAGCCAATAGGGATGCTCACCACCCTGCCCTAGCTTGATCACCTCGACCGGAATGGTTTCGGTGCCAGGCTGGTGACCGTTGCCATTAGCCCCCGCAGGCACGGAAGCCCCGCCCGAAGCGGTCGCGGTCGTAGACGTAGAAGCGGGAACAGCCGGCTCGGTAGCCAGCCCGAGCTCGCGCTGCATGAACGAAACGGTATAGGCCAGAGCCGCAAAAGCGTCGTAAGGATTGGCGGCCCGTTGGCCGATTTTGTACCCGATGCCCTTATGCACGAGTGTCACCTCGGCATACCCGCCGGCCTCAGGCAAGTCCGCGATCTTCTTTCGATACGCTGCAATCAACTCTTCTTTGTCACTCATCAGAAGCCCCCATCTCTTCGGCCAGGCGCTTGCCCTGTTCCCGCTGGTACTGCTGGTAGTGCTCTCGCAGGAAGCCTATGGCTTCATTGACCGCCCAGGAAAGATTCCCGTCCACTTCCCCCGTCTGAGGGTGAGTCCGGATATGCCCTGTCGCCCTGGCAAACCGCACCAGCCAGTCCCGGTCATTTGCGGGAATAGCGAGAGTCGCACTAACGTTCTTGATTATTTTTTCAGCCATGAAAACTCCTTATCTCCTAGAGGATGGTACCCCATATGGGGCATGATTAGATAGAACAAGTATACCACTAAAGTCTATTATTTATCAAGGGTTTAAAACTCAACCACCCACACCCATGGGTTACCTTCCACGTACCATGGCCGGCCACGATGTTCCGTGACTTCCGAGCCGGCATCCCAGGGAAACGACACGTAATACGAACCATCCTGGCGAGGTCGCGGTTTTGCGTTGATCGAATCCCAGAGATCACGAAACTGTGCCCAAGCCTTGGGGTATTCGTGATAGATCCCCTCGGCAACGGCATCCTCGTAACTGATTTCCTGGATCCGCTGCACACGGATATCCGCCACTTCCAACTCCAGCCGGCTGGCTGCCCGAGGCATGTAAATCGAGGGAGTCCATTTTGCAGTCAAGCCAGGGATGGTATCTGCCTCAGTTGCCCGATAATGATACCCACCCCCATCATCCTGACAGAACGTCTCTTTCACCCAGAGCCGGTCGCCAGGCCGGCCATAAGGACACCGGACTCCCCATTCCCCATCTTCCGAGTAAACCCCATAAATCTCAGCCCCAGGCTGATCGAACCCGTCCCGGTCGATCACGGTCGGCGCGTACATCGTCGGCCCAATAAGCCGGCTGTACTCCGGCTGCGGTTTGATTACCCGCCTGGTCTGGGTCTTGCGCCCATCCAGGATCGCCCGAACCATGGGAGTAGAGAATAAAATAGGTCGCCTTTTCATTTCACCCTCCCACCAGAGCTTGAATCAGAGCCATCAACGCGATGGCCGTAAGAAATCCCATCATAAACGTGTAGAGTTTATTCATCATCCCACTCCGGAAAATCCCGCTCCGGATCGCTGCGCTCGGTCAACTGCTTCAAGTTCAACTTCCACACCTCGACCGGACGCTTTGATAATCCCTGGACCGCAGACATCATCGTCGGCTCGTCCACTGGCGTAATGGCATAGATGGCGCCGGCGCCATAGAATTTGGTGAACGCGTCCTGGGCATCGGTCGCCGGCACGTCCACCCGCACGAACCCCTGACCACCGATCACCTGCTCGGTGACCTCGCCGGCAATCATCTGGTGCCCAAATAACTCAACGATAGCAAATTGCTTGAAATCAGACATCACAACCTCCTAGATTTTCAATCTCCAGAACCGTAATGGTTCCACAGAATAGACAAATATACTCCCCCGTCGAAAAAATCAACTCCTGGTCAACCCAGGCCTTGCAGCCCATACACCACAACTCCATGATGCTGGGCTTGACCACAAGATCACACACGCCTGGCCTGCTTCACGATGGCGCGAAACGAATCCCGGTCATAGCCGGCTCCCAGGATGTAATCGTCCACCTTTTGATTGAGTCGTAGGATTTTGAGATCCCGCTCCCCATACGCATCCCGCACATTCTTGAGAGCCCAGGGTTTTACGTCGGGATCCGGAATGTAACAGATATGGCCGGCATTGATAGCGTCCAGCAACTCACGGCTGGGTGACATTGGTAATCCAAAGGCCTGGGTACGAGCGTCGTCGAATGTCAGCCAGGTGACCGCCGCCTTCTTCTCCCCCTCCACCAGGAACGCCCAATCCGCGTCATTACACAATTCAAGGTTAGCAATGAACACCGGCTCAAACCCAACAGAATACTCCATGCGGTACTTCGTCCCGTCCGGCTGCGGATTGATCAATCTGTGTTTTACGTTGACCACCTCCCCATCCAGATTGCGCTCGGCAATCGTGGCCGTGGGTGTGAGATGCTTCTCCCATCCCCCTCCGGAGTCGTACCAAAATGAATGTTCCCGATCCCACCCCAGCCCCCACTCTATCCACAAATTCACATTATTGATACCGGCATCAGACCAGTATCTCGCGCCGGCATCCTCGAAGAACAGGGTCTCTGTATAAAGCTCCCATTTTTTCTCATCCCGGAGCAACTGCAGAGCCTTCTCGGCCTCGGCCTTTCGCCGCTCTTCCTCGGCAATCCGCTCTGCTTTCCACTGCTCCAGTTTTTCAGGATCCGGCTTGAACTCTTTATCCGGAAGCCATTTGAATCCGCAGACCCTGCACCACCCAATAGAGATCCCGGTCTTACTAAAGGATGCAGGGAACATCCGGAACCGGTCCGGCCACTCCCCGCTCGAATGTGGAGAGCCCCCACACTCTGGGCAGGTACTGCTCCACTCGCGCCCTCGGATCCGCTCGACAACATATTGCACATGACCTTGCAACTCATAGAACTCAGGATGTAATTGTGATTCACGCATTGGATTCCTCCGGATTGTCAACGTCCAAGGTCTCGTTATAATATTTCATTTCCCCCTGGACCAGATAGTTATATTCAGGCTCGAACTTTACAAACTTTTTGAAGTTCTCCGGCCCTTTCTTCCGTTTCAAAACCGAAATGATCATATCGTTATGGTCTTTCACGTAAAGCAGAGGCGAGTCCGCTTTGCCAAACTTTGGCGGAATTTTCTCGTCTGGCGTGACGTAATGCGCCGGCCGGACAACGGACAGCACCCCATCGGAGAATTGCTCCACGGTCGAGGTCCACTGGCCGTCATCCATCATAGGGATAGGCACCTGGCGATTGTCCACATCGCGCTTGGCCTGGCAGCCCAGCACCATACGAGTATTGAAATCCTCGGCCAGGTTCTTGAGCCCGTTGACCAGGTCCCCATAAAACTCCACCCAGGCAGATCCCCGAGGCCGGAACCGCTGCAGATAGTCAATGAAAATGGAGTCGATCTCCTGGACAACCTGGTCACCCTGCCACGTCTCCACATCCCCCATGGCCAGCCGCAAATTATCTTCCGTGATCTCGGTCTTATCGCGCCGGCGCTTTTTGCTCTTCCCGATAAACCACAGAGGGCTGGTCATCATGTGCGGACTCTCTAAATGTTTCTGCACCCGATCCCAATCCTCTGGCTCCAGCTTGCCGGCAGCCATGTCGGTGATCGAGATCCTGAGCTCGGCAGCCACATGGAAGAGCCGCAACTCCTCCACCAACTGCTCGGCAGTCATATACAGGACAACCTTGTTGTCGACCCCCATGTGCTTGAGATGCCCGGCACGCATGCGAGCCCACCTCATCATGAGAGATGACTTCCCGCTCCCAGGCCGGCCCAAAACTGTGATCAACTCCCCAGGCACCACCGGCAGGAACCCCTTCCCGGACTCTGGGTCATACTCCATGCCATTGATATAAATAGGCATGCCCTGGTCGCCGCCCTTGCGAATATTTTCCACATAATCGGTCGTGGCATTCGATGCCTCAACCGCAGTGAATACCAGCGTTGAACTATTAGTCATAGCGTCTCCAATTTGTCAGCCGGCTCGGGAGAGTCGCTCTGCGGAGTGAAAGCCTCCCGCCAGAGCTCCTCGATCTTGGCAGGTTTCAACCAAATGCGCTGGTTGTTCCGCCGGAAGTCATCCTCATTGAACCATTCCATAAACATCTCGATGGTCTCGCCGGTTTCCTTTTCTCGAGCAATCAACTCCTTTTCATAACCGCACCATTCGGAGGTGGTTGCATCCCAATAACGCTCAAGGTTCTTATTCAGAGCAGACTCTACCCGCCGGCGCATCCCCTCAACCGCAGCAATCTCGTCAGCGTGCCCGAGCAGCCAATCAACTGGATCCCCTTTCCTGGCTTGCTGGGCTGCCTTACGCCGACGCGCTTCCTCCAGACCTTTGGCACGGTCGTAAGGTTTTTTCGCGCCAGCGTCTAATTGGTTATCCTCTTGGTTATCCTCTTGGTTATTCTTTGTTTCACCTGGTGACCCACCTCCTTCACCTGGTGACCCACCTCCTTCACCTGGTGAAGCCTTCACCTCATGAAGGCTCTTTTTGAACTCAACCCGAGACTGTATTGATAAATGATTCTCCGCCCATTTTATATTCCTGCTCCATAGATCCGGGATGGTCAAGTGCCAGACCGGTTGAGGGTAACCAGCATCCCGCCTTATCTCCCCCTCAAGAAACCCCAGGTCAATCCAGTATTTGCGACACTCTGATACCTTCCCGGCTGACATGCCGCTAAGGATAGCCAGATCATCAGTAGATAAAAAACACTCGCTGGAATCGCCAGCAACTTCCTTCACCGTATCCCAGAGAGCGTAATCATAGGGAGTCCTGCTGTAATACTTCACAATGCGAGGGTTGATCGTGAAATATTTTGCATCTCGACTTCTATCAGTGGCCTTGTGCATTTCACTCATGACTCCTCCTCCTGATTCACCGCTCGAGCCTGTTCGTTCATCGCCTCGGCTTCCGGGTGCCCACAGTGACCGTGCTCCTCCCAGCAGTCCACACAAAGCGATCTCCCGCAGTACCAACATATCTCGGGATCCAGACCAGCGTCATCCCCGCAGCGCCGGCAAATGAAAATTGTCGCAGGATGATCAAACATTGCAAACTCCTAGTGGGAACAAAAATCACCTCTTGGGGGTATTTCCGTATTTCCGCTGGCAGGTTATAGAGACCAAACTTCTACGACTTGCGGTACGGAAACACCCCGAAAAGGTGATTCGCTTGGTCTCGCCGGCCTGCCAAACCGGGCTTGCGCTTTCGCGCTATGTTGTTACAAACAGTCTAGCACACCTGTGCAGGCCTGTCAAGGTCGTAGACGTAGAAGTTTTTTCAAAACGGCCAACTGACCCAGCCGGCAGCCAGTGCAACCGCAAATGCAATTGCAAGCGCGATCACCACCATGATACAGGCTTCGCCCATGGAGGTCAGGAAATCATGCAATAGACCGTACAGCCACTCTGAGAACCTCATATAACCCAACCTTCCAAATCAGCCAGATGCCAGCGACCGCACTGACACTTCCAATAATACTTCCCGTGATAGGGACCGACCAGGGTGTGCATCCGGAGCGTAACGCATCTAACACAATATTCATTCTGCATTGCACCCACTGCGCATCGAACAGACACGGGCGCCAGGGACTGCTCCTGGCACCTAGGACACTTCGTCGTCGATGCGCTCTCTGGCTGGAATCGTTTTCCACAAACGCAATAACGCCAGCCGTACCTAGGCATCTTCTATTCTGTAATCCGTGTAATGACCAGCCGAGCCGGCCAGTTTGTTGACTGTGTGCCAGATAGCCGATTGTGCCTTCTTTTTGGCAGGGAAAATATGATAAGATCCATCCCCCATGATAAAAAGCAGATTCTGGCGCTCATCCCAACCCATCAACTTGTTGGCCGGAACAAAGCGCACAACAGACGGCTTCGCCGGCACGGGTGGAATGTATGGCTTGCGCCATTGACGACCGCTCCCCTTTTTGCTACCTGGATGATATATTTTTTTCACAACAACCTCCTAATTAAAACGAGACTGCCGGTCTAGGAGTTACGGGATAGCCAGATTGCGACTGGCTCAATGACCCGAGAACTTTCCGGCAGTCTCTGGGATACGACAGCGGGGAGCAGACATCGTATCCACCATCCACTCCCCATTATATATTGACAAATCACGCAAGTCAAGTCACTTTCTCTTAATTTCATAAAAATTCTTGACTCGAGTAACTCGGCTGGACTTTTGGCCTTGAGACTGACCCCAATAGCCCCAGGTAAAAATGTTCATAACAACATCGAACAGAGACAGCAACATCTCAACCATTCCAATCACCTCCTTCCGTTTCAATATACCATGCTGCCAGCAACTCCCTGCCCAGGTCGGTCACATGCAGGGTGCGGGGAGCCGTATGCCCACTTGGCAAAGTCATGCTGTCCAGCAGGCCGGCGCCGCGCATGGGCTCGAGATAAAAATTCACAACACTGGTCGAACTAACTCCACAGGCATCCCCGATCTCACGTAATACTGGACCATACCCATATTCCAAGTAATAATCATCCAGATACCTCAAGATTGCCCATCGTTTCGCGTTCATCTTGGCCTTAGCAATTATTGCAGAGTAATCCATACAAACCTCCGAAACCATCTTGTAAGTCTAACTAATCTGGTGTAGAATGTCATTACATGATGGTTTTCATTTCCTATAATACGAAAGGTTGTGCTAAATGTCAAGAGACAAAACCAAACCCAAAACCTACCGATTGACAGAGGGCGAAGAAATCGCAATCCAGGAACTCGCCCTCGCCGGCTGGGTCAAAGATCCGGAAGAGTTCAAAAACCGGACTGAAGTCGGAGTCCTGCGTAAAGCCCTCCGCGATGCCTGGAATAACTGCCCTGCCACCAAAGACAAACCGTTCCCAGGGGAGGAGTAGTCTATGAGCGTAACTCCCGAACCAACAGATGAAGAATGCAAACGATGGGCTCTTGAAGATTTGGAAAAAAACAACATCGGCAATGCGCTCGGAGGGACGTTGCCGACCTTGTTCGGTACACCTGCCCAAATGAAAAATAAACTTGATCTAATTGAAAAGACGCTAGAAAAAAAAGGAGAGCAAAAATGAACGATACTATGTTCAACGAAACTGATGATCTGGATGAACAACTGAACGATTATGTAGGCCGGCGAACACTGGTCTCCAGCATGAAGGATAGCGCCAATAAGCGACCAGAACTGGATGACCTGTCACTGCAATCAGAGATCCGAAAGAATGCCTGGCTATATTTTTTCCTGCTAGTCTCTGCCATGTTCACGTCTACCCTCGGCTTCATGATGGGAATTGCCCCCCACCGAACCGAAGCCGGCATTTACTACAATACCGACATCGGTCACATGGTCCTGGCAGTAATCTACGCGATTGCATTCGTGACCGTGACCGAATTTGCATTCGGCCTGGCCAAATGGCTGTACTTCCGTCGTGAAGAGAAAAACATACGGCAAAAAATCTCTATGCTGGTCATGATGGGGATTTCGGGCATATCTATTGTAGCCACGGGGATTGCCGGCGGGATGGTGATCGCTTCTACAATTGCATTCCTTACAGACTTCCAAGCCATCCCCCACCAGGCACAAATTTGGGTTATTGTGGCTATCCCGACTCTGATGTTCGTCTATGCCCTATGTGGAACGATCTATATTCTATCCTCAGACGAGGCCGCTGCCAAACGCTTGGTGAGTGAGAAGGAACGCGAAAACGATCTGGACTACAGGACCAGGCAAAAATTAATCCGTCAATGGGGCAAAGAGCAGGTGCAACGTGAAGAGATAAAATCCTACATTCGGTTGATCCAAGAGGGCAAACTGACCGCCGGCGAGGCCAACGCTGCCATAGAAGCCGGTATGACTCTTGGAGAGCTAGAGCAGGATCTCAACCGCGACCTGGACGGCGATGGAGAAATCAACCGAAAACGCCAGAGTCCTCCTGTAATCCGTCAGCCAGCCTACGCCAACGAAACCCGGGATTTTACCCGACCGTCGGATCGGAGCTAACCGGGCCGGCGGGGATACCAGACAGAGTGCCAACAGAACTGCCAACAGACAACATTGATCTGTTGGCAGTCGGCCTGCAATCTGTTGGCATTCAAGATTTTAGCCTTGTAAACCCTGTTGGCACTGCCAACCAACCGTTGAAAGTGCCAACAGGAACCCGCCGCGAATGGCGGATACACCGTGAAACCGGAGAACTTCGAGGAGTGTGCTTCCGTGAACGCAACAAAAAAAGAAAAACAGTCGCCTGGATTAATCACGATAGCCCCGGCTTCGAAGTCATCCGCGCCGAATATGAGCGATGGCAACGAACCGGACGATATCCTGTTGGCAGTGATGTGGTCAGTGTTGGCAACGCTAATCAATCGGAATAAGGCTCTGTTGGCAACTGCCGACTACAAGGGACAGCCGGCAACCGTGGTGATTCTTGTTGGCACTTTGCCAACAGACAAGGGAATCGAACCTGTTGGCACTGCCAACCAACCGTTGAAAGTGCCAACAGGGAAGAACTAGCAAAAAAAGGATACTCCAATGATGATAATATGCCCTGTATGTAGAGTAGAGCTAATCGATAAGGATCGCAGGAAAGTCGAAGATTATGCTGCTGTAAACTGTATGAATTGCGGATCGCTTGTTTTGGTTGAAGTAAAGCTCAGGAAGAGAGCAGCCCCAGCCATAACCCCTCGCACTTCACTCAATCCGTGGAGTCGAAAAAATAGACACCGTTGAAAGTGCCAACAGACAAGGGAATCGAACCTGTTGGCACTGCCAACCAACCGTTGAAAGTGCCAACAGAAGTGCCAACAGACAAAATTGACTGAGGCCAAAAACATGCCTCGTTATCAAAAATAACGGTATCCCTGAGAAGAGAACCTCTATGACTGCACCACGTACCCCTAAGAGCAAATATCCACCCAATGTGCCCGAAAAACTGGTTTCCAAATATTTGGAGTGCGAGAGCAACATGAGCCGGCTCGCTCGCCGGCTTGGAGTCAACAAAGCGCACATCCACAATCTGTTGGTACACGGCAAGGAACCCAAAGACAAGAAGCTCAGGAAAAAGCTATTTTTGCCGGCGAAAAGCCGCGAGGGGATCCCGGCCTGGGTCATCGGGGCAACAAAATACCTGACAGACCTGGAGGAAAAATCACTCACAACGCAAATGCGAATGTATGACCGAAAAGGGAAACGAGTGAAATGAAACGGCTGATACTCATCTTGGCTCTGGCTTCCATGGCCTGTCAACTCCAGTCGGCGCCGGCTACCAGCACGCCCCAGGTACCGACGCCCATCCTGACCAGCACGGTCGTAGACGTAGAAGCGGGGAAGGGGGAAGCGCCAAGCCCATCCCCAACGCCGGCAGCCAGAGATTACACCGTGTCGGCTTATCGCCTGTGGGTGCGCGATATGGATATGATGCGGGTTGAGTATCTGAGCCAGGGAGATCCGGTCACCTGCATGCCAACAGACTCAGGATGGTGTATCATGGAGCAGGGCCGTCGGGTGTGGGCCGGCTGCCTGGATCCGAACCCCAAACAACTAGGATGCGAAGCGAGGTAACAGGAAAAAAAACTCCCCTCAAGCTGCTCAGGCTCGAGGGGAGTTTTTAGTTTTGATTACCTACCTCTCGTTAGACAATCAGATAATAAGCGACCAGGACACCTGCCAACCATTTCAGTACGGCATTCACAATGTTGTGATACTGGACCGGGATGAACTTCTCAAGCAAGGCATGTCCCACAAAGGCAAGCAGCGCAGCAATGCCAGCCGCCAAAACCTTTAGTTGCTCACCAATATCAATGCCGGCCAAGTTGAATAACCAATCAGTCAACCAAGATGCCGGCCACAACAGTAGGGCAGTCAAAGCAGCGGTCAATTCAGCCGGCCACTCAACTACCTTCATCAAGAAGTTTTTTTGTTTCGCCATCGGAAATCTCCTTCTCCCGGCATACGACCGGGAACACTAGTGTAAACCTATTCTACAGATATTTCTCAATTTTTGCAAGGAACCGATCACGCCGGAACGGACTCCCGATCATGCGTCTCTTCCAGTCGGCTATCTCCGCGTCATCCTGGATCGCACGCCGGAGCAGGCTGAGAGTCTGTCCCTTATTTTCACACTGCATGATATCGTAAGGAAACGCAACCAGGTGCTCGTACTTTTTCCAATTGCGTGCCCACATGACCGGTCCACGCCTGTGTTGAATGTGAGTCGGCATATCCGTGGCCATGGCCACTGCCGGCACCCCCCGAGCCACGGCCAGGTACAGGAACGTCTGGTGCGCTACAACCAGGTCGGCGCCATCGATCTGGTCAAAGGCATTATTCATGAATCCGACCGTATATCTGATGTTTGGATGCTCTACTTTCTCGAGCCCAGACTCCCCCAGGTTTTTCACAAAGCGTACAGTCAAATGGATATCATCGTCATAAGCCAGCCGAGCCAGGCGCTCGAACGTCCCCCGGTTGACATCCTGGTCAACTCCACTGCAGCGAGGATGGATGGGAGCAAATAGAACTTCCCGAGGCTCATTTCGAGGCCGAAACTGCCGGATCGGGCAAAGCGACCAGCCGACCACTTCCAGAGGGCGAGAATACCCGAACGCCTCCATCACTTCGACATGCCCCTGGGCACTGACAAAATGCGCCGTTGTATAGTGCCACTCCTTGAAAATATCGTTCACCACATCCGGCCTGGCTGCGTGAGGATAGACAAAAAAGACCTTAGTGCCATGATTCCGCATCTTATCCAGTTTGAATCGCCGCCCCCCCATGTCGGTATCGGTCAATACAAAAAGAGTCCCCGGATAATTGAAACCATCCACAAAATGGTACTTCCCTCCGCGATTGATAGCATCGATGAACTTGTCAGCCTTACCCTGGTGGTTGAAGCAAGCAAATGCAGTATATTCGACAGGGACAACTGGAGGGCGAGAAGGATGTGCCGGCCGGCGGGGAATCCTAATTTCCGACCGGTCTCGAGGGACAAAATTTGTTTTTTTACAATCACGACAATGGTACTTGTCAACATTGGTCATCGACCTCAAAAAGCGCAGCTTGGGTGAATTGCAAAACTGACAACGCATTATCGCCTCAGTTTTTTCAGGAACACCCTGGCTACATAATGACTGTTCGCACCAGGGACGTGATAAACAGTATCAATGCAGTGCATTCCATGACTCTCGAAAATTTCACGATAGTTGCGGGATACATGCAGGGAGCCATTGCGGCTCTTCTCGTCCTCGATAGTGATGATCAGCTTGCGCGTGCGCTCGTACATTTTAGCAAAAACCCACTCACTGTCAGGATGCAGGTGCATAAGCACCGCCACTGAAAAAATGACATGCACCGTCCTGTGTGTCGGCAACTGCTCCTCGATTGCTCCGATCCGGATTTTAGCTGCGAGCTCAGGATACTTGTCCACCATCAGTTCAATTGCATCCGGATTGATCTCGATCCCATAAAGCCGTTGGTAGCCGGCCTGGCTGAGGGTTGCCAGGTTCCGGCCAACGTTACAACCTAACTCAAGCACAGTATGGGAGTACGCTACGTGATGTTTACGGAACAGGTCCAACAGAAACTGGCTGCGCTTATCAGACCGGATTCCCGACACATAACACTCAGGCCTGTTCTCTTCCGGAGGGTTGTACCAATAATCCCAGATCTCCTCGCGCTTATCCATTAGTACACCATACTCCCATCCGGGTCAATAATCCATTCGAATGGTCAATCCATTCCAGGCCGGCACGGCTGAACATTGGCTCGATCTCGGATGCGAAATTCGCAGCCTCGACCCAATCCCACTGCGTATCCATCCCGTACTGGCGCGTGAATACCTGCTCGGTCCGGAAGCTATCCGGCTCATAATCGGGCAGACCATCCCACCAATGATGCTGCAGGTCACGCCCCTCGGGGAATCCCAGGTCAAATCCGATTGTGTGAACTTTCGCACACCCCAGGATGCCGGCCCAATGTAAGCACTGGAATGCCACTCCTCCCACGCTCCAGTTTGTCCGGCACCCCAACTCGGCTCGCCGTTTGAATATCGCGCCCAGCAGCAGCCCCTGGTCATATTCTCTCAGACTGAAATTCTTATCCATGTGCGCCCGGTTGAAACGGATGATATTGGGAGTATGCAGCCCGAAATGGGAGCCGACAGACGGCAGGTTTTTGTGACAGTTTGGGATCCAGTTTTGCCAGTTGATCAATCTATACTTGGCTGTGTTTTCAGCCCTGAACACATGCAGGTATTTTATATCCCGCTCGATGCCCTTCATAGAATAGATAAAAGCCCGGTTCAGGTTCTCGCCAACCAGCCAATACTCAGCACCAGGAATCGCAGTTGCGCTATTGCAAGTAATGATCACGTCCGGATTCAACTTCTTCTTGAAATACTCCCACATTTTCCCGCTCGGACCACCCAGGATAATCAGAGCACGGCCTCCCTCGAATTTCCCCTTGTGCCGGCGAATGATAAAAGGCTCGTCCGGTCTGTTGTGAGACTTATCGAACATCTCGCAGATCCTCATCCAGGATATTGCCTATGTGCCGGCAGAGTCGCTCCTCTGTGCATAGTCTCAAGCCAACCTCGCCAAGAGCAACGTCAAAAGGCCACTCGTCCGGAGTCAGCAGTCCGTCCACTGCTGCATCCGCAACCTGGGAAATTTTCTCAACGATCCCAATAAACTGGCAATGATGGGATTGGGCATAGACCCGCTGGCCTAGATAGCTCATCCTGTAATCCACATCATTCTCAGTGAGCTTATTATATTTATCCCAGGACCAGCCCACGGAAGCAGCGTGCTGCCGTTCCCAGCTTTCAGGAATGAAACGACCCTGCTCCAACTTTGCACACGCCCGAGCCCATTCTAAAGTCGATTCTATTCCGCGTCGAAATTGAGTCCTGATAGGGTAGCCGCTCACAGCCGCAACATTTGGGAACAGTCTCAATATTCCCACCTGGGGGAAAAGCCAATTGTCGTAATAGTAGATGTCATCATCTGAACAGCATACAACCGCATTGAGGGGGAGCATCTTCAACGCCATAGCTCTGGCCAGCCCCTTCCCCAGATTGGGTGACTGGACCAGGATGTCCGGCTGGAAATCATCCTGCAGCCAGTCTAGCAGCAACCGGCTCGAGCCGTTATCCCAGACAAAAAATGTATGATCGCAATGAGCCCGGTCGCGCATGGTTTCCAGGCACGTCTGGATGACCTCCATCCGTTCCTTGTGATAGCCAGACGTGTCGTCATCTCTCCAGTGGGTGACCACAAAAAAAATGACGGCCTTGAGTTTATAACCAGCCGGCTTTTTGTGGTTCGGATTTGTCAGCGTTCTCATAGATATTCCCTAACAATTCCCAGGAACCGCTCCCTGTCGAAATTAGAGCCAATGTGCGCAGCTTTCCAGTGCTCTACTGCACCGGACCCGGATACTGCGAACCCGAGCACCTCATCGATGGTCATCCCTTCCAGAGACAAGGGATAGGCATAAAGATCACGGTAGGACTCAAAATTCTTGGCTCGCCGGCCGGTAATCGTCTCGAGAGGCTCATCCTGTCCATACATGACAGTAGGGCATCCCCGAGCGACCCCCAGGGCCGCTGGGGTAGTGACTGAAATCATCAGGCCGGCCTGGTCAATGCGCTCGATCATATCGCCGGCGGGATTGGCTGTCGCTTTTGGATTGGTCGTGATCACCTTCCATCCGAGGTCTCCATCGTGCAGGTTTGGGAACTGGCCGGCCAGCCGGCAGATCGTGACACTGTTCCAAACATCGTTGTAATCAAGTACAAATTTCAGCACCCCTTCGTCTAACTTCGCCTGCCGGCCCTTGTCGCGCCTGGGCCTGGCAGGAACAAACAACAGGTCAAGAGCCTTTGCAGGCCGGAAGGGGAGCACATCGCAACGCGGGAACCCACAGGCCTCCACCCGGTTCGGATATCCGTAGGCCTTCATAACCGCACGCTGCCCCTCGCCGGCCACGAAATTGCAGGCCACAGGGAGAGGCTCATAAATCCCATCCCAGATATAGCAGGTCAGGGGAGTGTGAGGGTAAACAAAAGCCGGCCCTCGGTTTATGATGAAATCCTCCTTCATCTCTCTGCGACGGAAATGATTCTCAATATCGTACAGGATGAAATCAGCCTGGTCGAGCTTATCCACCCGGACATAGCCGGCGGACTCCAACGCTAGAACATAGGCACGGGCAGAGTCCTTGTTCTCGAAAACAAAAAAACGTTTCATCGGGACACCTTCAAAAATTGCACATAAGAGTCGAAATTTGCCATGTCGTAATAATACCCCATTTTGAAGCCATACCACACGAACTCCTGTAAAGCCAAGTTGATCGCGTCCGTGTATGTCTCCAGGTGCGCAGTCAGCCACAGATCGCGCACCTCCCGACTCCATCCCAGCACCCCCCAGGCCAGGCCAGGCTCCCCCATCTGCTTATTGATAATCACCCCTTCCCTGAGCATCCCAAACCGCTCTGGCAGGTCGGTCTGATGTAACCCGAGTGAGATCCCATCCATGGGGAACTCAGCGAACACGCTCACATCCGGGTAGGTATCCGGCATCGCAAAATAATAATAGTCGGCATAGTCCTCCAGGCCGGCCAGGATGGAACCCCAGAAATCGAGATCCATGCGCTCATTCGGTCTGAGTAGTACCCGGTCATTTAGACCGCATCGATCAATGTGCCTGACAATCTCCCCAGCGGTCGCATCCGAATAAACCACAATAACCTGCTCTGCCGGCATGGCGTTTATCGTCCGGTCTAGCAGCCACACACGCTCTCCACAGGGGAGCAGGAACTTTGGATAATATCCCCACCTGGAGCCCAGGCCGGCTGCAGGCACGATACCCAATTTTTTTATAGCCATCGCTCAAACTCCGTAAAGGGAGTCTCCTTTATTGTGTATTGCCTCTGAGGGAGAGCCGACTGCTCCTCCAAGAGTTGCCGTAACTTCAAAATTGCGACATACTCATCCAATTTGGCCCTGTTCAGGATTTTCGCGTCCATTTTTAGTTCCAACCCTTGAATGTACCATTTGCGATTCCTGGCAATCCGCTCCTCTAAGGCATCTATATCGGGGAACTGACCCCACGCTCCAGAAATTGGCATCAATCATCTAATTTCTTTCCAGCGGCCGGCAAAATATATGGAGGCACTAGAACCATACTGCAACTCCATCAGTTCTCCACCAGCACAACATCAAACCCTGCGGCGATGGCTATTCCTACCGCGCCTACAGCGGTGGCCTGAGCGGTCATCCTGATGTCTACGCCCCCTGCGAACCTTTCAGGCTCTTCATAAACGTGCTGGATGTAACTGGTGCCTACGTCACTGATACTGGTCACGTGTTTTAGCTGCCACGCTTTCCAACTACCGGCAACAGAATCGTATTCACGCGCCCATAACCTAATGATGTACTGGCTCGTTTTTGATGCCCCTGCGGTAGATGCGTACCAATCACGCATGTAGCCAACGCGGTCAATCGGGATGGTATAAACGGCCATCAGGGTCTGGTTATTTGCGCCCTGAATCACCAAGCGCACTTTCGTTTTGTCAGTCGGGACACCGCTACTGATAGCGGTATTTTCATACACATAAATGTAACCGTTGAAGGCCGTAGCGCTATTGTTCTTCCCTCTGAACACGCGGAGCAGTGGAGTAGTCAGAGCAACCCTGTTCTGTCCGTTCAGCGTGACGCTCTGATCGACCAACTCAAGGTCGGCATTTAGACCCTGCAAAACAACGACCTGCGTGTCGGCGCTGTTGCTGGAACTAATACTGTCAATGGCGGCGGTAGTGCTGTACACGTAGCTCATCAGGTTGAGATTACCATCGTCTGCCCCATCCCAAACCGTGACCTCCCCGTCACCCGTATCGAAATCGGGCGCTTGCCCGAACTTGTGGACAAAGGTCGTTCCTTCCACATCTCCCTTGGCGATGGCTAATCCGTTCTCAGCGTCAGTGACGCGCAGGTTCCCGGATAGGGTTGCGCCGATATTGCTGTATACATTGCTGCCTTGATCAGCGGCCAGGATGGAGCGTATCAGGCCAGCGTCATCCTCGCCGCTAATATCATCGCGTACCCTGTGCGACCACTGGACGCCAGCCATAAATGAGTACATGACCGTAATGTGAAAATGGTCAGACGCGATCATATCCTCACTGCCATTGACATAGACTAAACGGAAGTAAGGCGCTACACGCTGGAGCTTCCAGGTTTTGAATTTTCCGAGGCCTAAATGGGTGAACTCGTCAGTCGTGTGCCAGTGGTCATTATCTACCGAGAACTGCGCCTGAACGCCATCAGTGGCAGAGGGGTGGTCAGAATAAATGGAGATCGTTATTTCAGCGTAGGAAAGGATGGATTCGGCTGTGCCTATAAAACTCTCTCCCGCCGCCAGTTTCTCAGTAGACGAATTCAAGGTAGACAGAATGACGTTCTGCCCGGATGCCAAAGCGGTGGCCACCAGTACGGCATGGGTGCCATCTCCTTGGTCAATCCACTTTCTGATAATGTCAATGTTGGCAGTATCTCCAAAGCCGTTGATCCGAAGTGTATCAAGTTTGTCGCTCATCTTTTTCGCCTTCCGTATAAAACGCGATATGGTCCGGGCACTTCAACCGTTTCTCAATAACCTCCGACCCCAGGCCATTCTTGCGAATCAAAACTGTTATATGCGCTGATTTCGGCTTCCCGCAAATTTTACACATGAGCTCTCCTGGCCGGCACGGAAGCCCCGCCCGAAGTGGACGGGGTCGTAGACGTAGAAGCGCAAAACAAACCCATGGCCTCGAACAGACCGTGACTATGGTCAACCCACCGCAACCCATCGCGCTCGAACAAAGGTTCTAACGTCCCCAACCATCGGGCTCCCTGCAGCCAGTCGTGCTGGGTCTGCAGGCCGGCGAACTGCGTGAACATCCTCCCGGTCCGGAACCGGTCCGGTTGATACTTCGGATATTTATACCAATGGTCCAGACTGCAAAAATCCATCCCAATGGTGTGAACTTCCGCGCACCCCAGGATGCCGGCCAAATGGATCGCCTGGGTGCCAACAGTCCCGACCCGAAACTGTATACGCTCCGAAGTCAATGCTCCAGGATGGTCGAAGAGAGGGCCGGCCAGGAACCCGTCCCCATACGCTCGAAAATTGAACCGTACGAACTGCGCCTCGTAATCGTCCCCGAGCTCGCCCATGCGCTTGATCTTGACCACGTTCCTGATACGGTCATCAATCAGGACCGGATCTTTCCAATTCAAAAACGAATACAACCGCCGGCGAGCATGATGGTCAGGGGATAGTATCCTCATCATCTGCCGATACCGCTCCTCACCCTTCGCAGCACGGCCGGCAGCCAGGTGCATATTTTCCACGACCAAATGATAATCCAGATCGTCTATCTCGAAGCATACCCCATTGACGCCAATGACCACATCCGGATCCAGGGAGTCTCTCAAGGATTGCCAGCCCCGAGCCGACTCTCCTCCTAAGATCACCAAAGCCGTGCCTCCATAGTTGGAGGCCGTGAGGTTATTCATACCCTGCGGGTTATCCGGTCTCACGCCTTCCACACCTTCTCCAATGCCTTACGCTTCTCGATCTCAGCAGCCAACAACATGGTATTCTCATCCAGCTTTCTGGTCAGGTCGTCTATCTCTTCTCTCAACTTGCGGTTCTCCTGTGTCAGCGAGTCAATGGTCTCCTGCATGGTCTGGATGGTAGACGCTCTCAGTCCGTTTATGTGCGCTGCCTGTGACGGCCGATCCTTGCGCCACTGCAAATAGAACAGCACGATGTTAAATGCGGCGGTGACCAGCAGGGGCAAAATGATCTGGTAAAAGATACTAGTGTCCATTGCGTGTTGCGAAGTTTTTCAGCCACATCAAATACGCGATCATGCTGGTCTGCACCAGCCTCAGGATTGCGGACAGGTTGGTTCGACTTTGGGATAGCGAGGTCAAATCTTCGCCGGACGTCAGGATCCATCCGTAATAGGCTGCTCCCAACAACCCAAAAATGAGGTACAAAACAATAGAGAATCGTTTCGTCGGACGTAACCATAATCCTACTAGCGCACCAACCACAATGAGCAAATGCACTCCTAATATAACCCATTGACTGACAATGCGTACAGTCATCAATACTCCAACACTCCCACATAACCGCGCATTCGTGGGCCTGTGGACGTAGCATTGTTGACCACCTGATAACCCCATAGATCACTCGCATTCAAGTTCGCTGTTCCAGTAGCCGAGTAAGTGCCGGCAGCCGACCCTGCTGGGATGGTCAAGGAAAAGCCACTTGCAGCGCCATTGACCAGAACAGTGATAACCAGGCTGCCGGTCGCGGGCTGCGCATCGCCAGTCACAAAGGTTATGCTTGTAACCGTTGCCTTCACACTGGTCGGCAACTGAGATGCGCCTGTTTGCAACCCTGCCTCGGACTGAGGGCCTAAATAGCGGGTACTGGATGCTGGAACCTGCCCGTTTGCGCCTGTTCCCGTCCATTGCTCTTTTGGTGCCCTTGAATCAACATACGCTTTGATCGATTGCTGGCTGGCTACCTTTGTAGCATCATCGGATGCCATGTCGTCCTCGTCCAAAAACCAACTATACGAGGACAGGTCGGTAACTGCCTGCAGCTTACTTTCAATATACGTCCAGACGCGAGACATCAAAATCCAGACCGGATTCCCGCTGGAGTCATCGTCCCCTAAAAGACGATCAGCGTCCTCCAGGGCAGCCCCGATCTCAGACCCGGATGTTGTGTCAACGTCGTCCACATCCCCATCCCAGGCGGTTACCGCGTGACTGTGCAAGACCGTTTCACTTCCATCAGTCAGTTCTTCTAGTTCCGCCCCACTCACGTCGGTCGCCGCATCATTGCCCGATATATCCGTATAATCTGGGGTTGGTTCGAACTTACCGGAAATATACGTCCAGATCCTCGACATCAAAATCCAGACCGGATTGCCGCTTGAATCATCGTCCCCTAAAAGACGATCAGCGTCCTCCAGGGCAGCCCCGATCTCAGACCCGGATGTTGTGTCAACGTCGTCCACATCCCCATCCCAGGAACCCCCGCCGGCCTGGGGAAGCGCGTCGATCTTCGCCTCGAGCTCCTCCAGAGCATCCTGGACATTAGTTGACTCGATACATCCATACGGATCCACAACAACATATTGGGCAGAATGGAAGTGATAGCCATCAGCACTGAAATTCTTGACAAGAGCATCCCACTGCGCTTCTGATAGGTGGTAAGCCTCCAGGACTCCCAGATAGTCCCCGCCCCCGTCGATGTCTGATAGTCTGTTGTGAGGTGGAACAGGATCGTAGAGGCAGAGCCTGGGATCCACGAAATCATACAAGCCTCCTGGATCCCGGCTGATCGCCGCCTGGCTGGCGTAGAGCCTGACCGCGCATAATGGGTGATCCGTGATAATCGGAATATCATCCAGGGTCAAAGCGTCTTTGTTCAGGGCAGCACTGCCGGCTGTGACAGAAACCGTTCCTGTGTCATCGTACTCCAACAGGACATACAGTGCCCCGGATGCCGGCTGGTACCCGGACAGATCCACCTGTTGATTGGCCAGCACTCCGAACTCTCCCAGGCTGGTGATAAACACACCACCGAAAACCTGCACCGTGAACCCGCTATAGGGTAAAACCAGGAATGGCTTGAGTTGATCCTTGCTGATGAAAATCGGATTCTCGTCCCCGTAGCCATGGGTGTGGGGAGCGACATACGACTCGGAATTATCGCCCCCGCCGTAAATGTTCCAAAAGCCAACCACGTACAACTCACGCCCCCGCTGCTCCACATTGACCAGCCGGCCGGAAATATTCGGCACCGACACATTCGTAGCCAGAAAGGTGAAACCGCTAATAATGTCTCTGACATAGACCTTGCCCCCGCCGGCTGAAACTGTACCGTTCCGGTCTCCCAGGCTGGCAATAAAGCTCTTGGGCAGGTTTTGAAGTTGTCTCTGTTGAATCAGCGCCCGTTCGATTTGTAATCTAGTTTTTGGCATAACTCACCAACTCACCAACTCACAAACCGAATATGGTTGATTGCGCACAGGGGAGCGACGCTGGCCAGGTTCCCGGTCTTGATCTCCCAGGTAGTTCCAAAGTCTGGCGTATATTTCACAACCTGGGTCGTGCCCGTCAAAAAAGCGGTTGGGGAACCCTTACAGTTTTCGAACATCCTGTACCCGATCCCGAGACTGGCATCCACGTTCCCCCAGGAGGCACCGTAATCGGATGACTTCTTCGCCAAAGTATCTTCATCGCTACCCATCAGGTACTGGCCGGTCGGGTCACAGGCGATTAGCTGTGGGTAGTCGGAGCTATCTTGGTCGCCAATGTCAGGCTGTGCGGTAAGTGATGCAGCCCCATCGCCATCTATGATGGTTCTCAGGAAACGTTTGTCTAAGTTCCAAGCATACACGTAACCACCACCCCCAACGGCTCGATGGTGCGATGATGAAAATGTCTGCTGCGGGGGTGTAGTGGGGTAAGTTTGAGAGTTGACCTGTATCCCACCGGCTGCGCTAAACCGTGAGTAACACTGGCTCGAAAAGGCATTACTCCTTGCATGCTGACAAAACCACCCATCGCCATAGTGCACAACGTCGCTGCCCCAAATGCGTGCATCCAGTCCGGCTGCCGTTTGTGTCATGGTCGCCCCATCCCATAGATACACATCCATACTGCCACTAGGACCTGAGAGCATCATCAATTCTTCGTCAACGTCTGGATTGACACCTATAGCCTCAATAGCAGTGGTCGGGGAGTCTGAATATATCTGCTCCCATGGTGCCCCCAACGACTCGGTCCTCCACAATTCCCAGCTATACCGCCGAACACTACCCAAAATGCACAAGGCGAAAATTGCCCCGCTGGGTGCAACCAAAACGCGCTGAACATCGTTGTACTCGGTGCTGGTCATGCCGGCATTCATCTGGAACCACTCAGGGTCATCCTCGTTGAAATTGGTTGTATATAAAAATCCAAAGTTGGAGGTCGAAATAAGCACTGTTGACGGACCAAGCGTTTCATCCCCGACCACTACCGGAGTCAAGGCCAAATCAATTGGAGGGAGTGGAGGGAGGGATGGAAGCGGGGGAAGTGGGGGGATAGCTCCATCGTCCACGCTATCCGGAATATCTCCATTGATTGATAATCCCTCAAACGTCTCAGGCTCTACCACCAAAAAAACATCCAGTGCTCCAGCTTGTGGATTGTGTCTGAACTCCAGCCGGCGGGGAACCGCACTGCCATCGTAGCCGACTCCCCTGGGATCCTCAGCAGCCGACACGGTCAGGTTGATGTATTGCCTTGGCCACAAGTCCAGCAAACGAGGCGCATGAACCAAATCGATCTCGTACTGGAAAGCGTTGTTTTTCCAGCCGAAATACAACCCGCACATCTGATTACACTGGCTCTGACTCGAAACCAAATAGTTAGCTCCAGTCTCGGTCGATCCATAACGTTTGTGGATATGGCCAGGGGAAAGAGACACATAAGCGAGGGGATCCCCGCTCGCATTGACAGATACTCCAGACCAGTACAGCATGGACAAAACGTCATGCGTTTCCAGGACCTTGATACTAGACCAGTCTGATTCCGTAAGTGTGATCACCTCGGGAATAGATCCCCTGGAGGCTTCCATCTGTGGTTCTACTTCCACGAATAACCGGTTGAACCGGTCCACGCCAGGCCGGGCAAAAATGGTGGTCAGGGCAATTGTATTGACCTGCTCCCATAACGCACCTGTAATGGTTTTCAAGCCGGCCATGTATTTGGTATCACTGGTCAGGGTGACATCCATGATACGAGTTGCCGTCGTACGCCAATGCAGAAAATGCCAAAGCATCCGACGCACCGTCAACGCCTGCATATTTGTCCAGTCATCTGGAGTTGCAGCCGTGATCTCGATTCCCGACAGATAGCCCTCCATGCTCTTCATCCAATATGCCGCGTTGTGGATCGTGAACTCAACTGCACTCGACTTCTGATGAAAGTCGATATTTTCCTGGGCAATCCAGCCAATCCCTAGAATATTCTCACTCCCGTTAATTGGGCAGGGAGGCGACTCGCTCACATTGTCCAGTGTGTCCTCAGTAACCAGGATAGCAAGCGCACGCTTGCGGATTGCGCTCACGCCGGCCCCCGTATCCATTTCAATGTTGAAGGCCAGCCCCCCGCTCTCATAGTCGTAACTCCAGCCGCGCAGCCTGGCCTGCTTCAAAGGATTGTCGTCATCATAAATAACGATATACCGGACTCCCTTGAAACTCTTCCCGTTGGCAGCCGTGACTGTACAATAAGCCAGGTATGTGCCGGCAGTGCTGAACACTGCCGTAGGGGAAGCGATTGCAGCATTACTGATACTATCGGCCCCGGCTATCACCCAGGCATAACTCGATATAGTGCTATCCTCCACCCAGGATGCAGTGTCGGCGGACGGCCCCAACTGGACAGTCACCGTGCCGCCTGAGAGCTTCCCAACCTTATGACTGCCCAGCACCGGCACCGGGTCAAAGTCCTCGTGCTGGTCAGAGTAATCAACATCATATTCCATCTTTGCCACGCCGCTAACCAACCGCACCGGACGCGACCAGAGTCCATAGTCGTCGACTACGGTCAGGTAGATCGTCCCCCCGGCATCCCACTCGATCTCGCTGATTTCCCCGACATAGAACGTGCCGGCGATGGGAGCCTTGCGGATCCGGCACATCCCCAGGTCGAACGCGCCGGCGCTGGTGCCGACGTAGAGGGTCATATCCGCCAAAACGTCCCCTAATGTACCCGAGCCGTTGGTAAACGCAATCTCGCCCACCTGATCGTTAGAAGTGGGCACTGTGTCGAGTTCTGCCGTGTAAATCGTGTGAAACTCAGGGAAAGCGACCTGGATCCGGGTAGCGTGCCCACTGGATCGCAGCGTCACAAGCTCGCCGGCAGTATAAGCGCGTGCCATCAGTCCATTTGCTCCAACACGATGAAACGGATGGAGACCTTCATGCTGTGGCTGTTCTGGATATCAGGTGACTCCACCGGCCATACCATCCGGCACCGGTAGGTATGCCAGACCAACTCTTCGTCAAGGGTGCGAGCATATACCTCGGCCGATAGGTCGTCGGCACAAAACGCCTTGATAATATCTCGGTGGGTCTGGGATAGATAATTCCAATACCACTCAAACCAGGACCAGCCACGGCCTGTGACTGTACCATCCGCCGCAGCCTTCCCCTCGCTGTATTTCTGGAAATGCTGGTAGGGAGCCGGCACGCCATATTCGACCAGGTAGTTCACCGGGTCGGCTATTTCGGAAAGGGCAAATTGATAAACGGTCATCAGATAATCCCGTGAATATTTTCAAGTAGTTCCTGAGTATCTTCCTTGATCATCCGTCGCTCTTCGTTGGAGATGGATCCATAGAACCGACGTTGATCATTCAGCACCATGCCGCCCCCGCCCCGAGCGACCGCTTGACCAAGCGACTGTTGGGTCAGCCGCCCTCCGACCAACCCCTCGAGCATCCGGGTCGTTGAACGCGAAGCCACGAATTCGCCGGCGCCCACGTACCCAGGCCCATACCCGCCGGCCTGGTGGGTCTCTTTATATCCGGGCAGGTTACTGCCGGCTGCCCCGGAGGTCGCCTCCAGGAACTGGAGCAGATCCTGCTGCATGCGCTGGTAATAATTGGCCCGGATTTGTTGCTCGTTCAGCAGATTGGCGTCCAGATCCCGCAGGATATCGTAGAATGCGTTACGTCTGTGAATCTGCTCTTCCCTGAATTGCTCTTGTAACTGGCGCAATCGTTCAGCGGTATCCCGCTTGGCCTGGGCAAGCTGGGCCTGGTGCTCTTCGGCCAACTGCTCGAGCCGCTCTTCGAATTGTTCCCTGGCCAGTTTTTGCTGGCGCTCGAAATCTTCCTGAGCCTGCTGCTGGCGAAACTCGAATTCCTGACGCCGGCGAGCTCGCTCTTGTGCGAACTCTTGCTCCCGGTCTTGCTGCTGGCGTTGAAAATCCTCACGCCGACGCTGACTGTCAGTGCGGTACTCCGACTCGGCATCCTGGCGCCGGCGATCATAATCGCGGTTCTCTTCGATAATCCCCAGGGCATCCCGGGCGATAGCCAGGTCACGCAGCCGGTCGTGATGATCCTCTGCGAGCTTGCGCATTTCGCTTAGATGATCTTCACGCGAGCGACGCTCATCCCTCTGGAACTCTTCCTGAGCCTCGGCACGTTGTTCGTTGTAATTCCGGACCGCCTGGGCTTCGGAAAACGCGAATTGCTCTTCGGCCTGTTGTCGCTGATATTCGAAATTATCACGAGCCTGGGCACTGGATGCAGCAAACTGCGAAATCAGGCGAGCTCGTTGAGTGGCATAGTTGGCCTCGATCTGGGCGATCTGACGCGCACCCTGTTCCACCACCTGGGCACGCTGCTTCATGTAGTTTTCTTCGGCCTGCTTCTCTTGCTGGCGATATTGGATAAAAGCATTTGTCGCCTGGGCCTGGACCGCCTCTTGGTTGAAGTCGCGCAATCCATCAGATAACTCGGAGGCAGACTGCGCAGCCTCTTCGGCAGCCTGGTCGACCTTCTCAGTCTCCCGAGCGTATCGGTTGATCCCAGGATAACCGCCTCCCCCAGCCGCAGCCTCACGCTGGGCTTCGTCTATCTTCTTCCCGAAATCGGTCTGTGCCAGGCCGGCGCTAACTGCTTCTACAATAGCCTTGGCAATCACAACCCCGACTGCAATCGAAATTCCACCACCGATAATTTTGCCAGCGGCCCCTCCGCCGGCGCCGGTCACCGCTCCCCCAGCACCTCCACCCCCAGGCAAGACAACGCCGGCCAGGTACTCACGCACGGAAGCCTGGAACCGGGTGGTCGCCAGGGAGTATTCAGCCGTGGCTGCCAGGTACTTGAAATCCGCGTAAATCTTGATCCCCTTAGAGACTGCAGCCCCAACTGCTCCCAGGGTCGCCACGACCAGGCCAGTATTGAGAGCCGCTTGTACTAATTCCGGATTCTGTTGAACAAACGCCGCCGCCTTTTCAGCGAGCTCGGCAGCCTGCTCATAAATGGGGAGCAGGGCTTGTGCCGAAGCCTCACCCAGATTCAACTGAGCGTTCTTGACTCGCTTGGATGCCGCAATCCACCGGTCGGCTGTCTCGTCTCCCTGGATGCCGGCGGCCTCTACAAATTGGACATACTGACGGGCGCTAAGTGCCATCCCTCCGACAACTGCAGTGCCGGCTGCAGCCAAGACGGCAGATATTTGGCCAATGTCAGAAGCGGCTCGATTGAGCTCGGCAATCTGTGAGGTTTGCTGCTCGTATCGCTCGTCAATCGCGTCCAGAGCCTTGACGTATTCTAAAAGTTTATCGTTTATCTCATCATACGAGTCGCGTGTGACCTCGGAAGCGCGATCCGTCGACCGTTCGATTTCTACGGTCTTTTTGTTTGTCGCCACAAGTTGTTTGTAATATTCCCCTGCGGCCTTCTTGGCCTCATCCCATGATTCGGCGCTTTCTTTTATTGGTAGAGGCCCTTTGGTTACTTGTAATGCAGGGTCAACCCCCTCGGCCTTTCTTGACATTTCTACGGCAGCCGCAATGCCAGCCTGGCGACGCTGCTCTTCTCTTGCTAGATTTTGCTGTCGCTCAAATTGGACTAGCGCATTTTTGTAAATTCCAGTTAGTTCCGTGTTGACGTCGAATGCGCTACCTGTTTGGCCAGACAATAACCGGCGAAACGTCTCAATCCTACTCTGTGTTGCTTGCTCTGCGAACTGCTGCCCATAACCGGCAGATGTCGCAGCCTGGCGTCTTTGTGCTTCGATATCCTCGCCGGGACGCCGGGTAAATGAAGCAACCTGCTTATAGTTCTCTGCTAACTTTACATAGACCGCTTGAGTTTCTTTAATTCCCTCTACGTGAGCCTTAGAGACATCAGATAATTTTTTGCTCGTCTCTTTTGAAACATTGCCCAGAGAGTTGATCGCATCTTCCGTCCTCTTCAAACCCTCCTCTGTGCGACGCTGTTCGCTGGGATCTAATGTCAATCCAAAAGATAAGTTTAAGTTATCAGCCATTACCTTGTTGCTCTTTGTATCGCTCCATTACCTGTCCGACCATCTTCTCGAAGATCGAGTCCAGATATAGAATGTTACTCATCAACGGCTCTGGCTGCCGGCGGAGGTCAGTCGGTAAGAAGCGCCGGTCTGTCGCTCGCCATTTCACCCAGACATCATAGGCCTCTTTGAAATCATCCAAACTTATATCAAGCTCATCGGGCAGGTAAAAATCCTGGCGATCAGGATTTTTCGGAACCGACCTCAAGAGGCTTTGATAGATTTTTTGGGTCTCGTCCCTTTTTTTTTGGTGGCAGCCAACTCGCGTTCCTGCTGGGAAATCTGGACATCATAAATCTTGTTCAGCCCGTCCAGCCAGACAAACTCATGCCCAAGCTCCCTGGCCGTCTCGACCCAAAAGGCGATATCGCTCTTGGGCATGACCAGGAACTGTTCAGGAGTCGGCACTTCGCCATCCGAGCAAATCTTTAGAGGCGCCCAGACCTCGGTGATCATGTTCCTGCGAACGATCTCCTCGTACTCTTCGGACTCGTCAAAGCCCTTCAAAAGCTCGGTCACCAGGGACGATAACTTAAAACGGGAAAACCCGTCGGCCTCCGTTACGGTCAATCTGAACTTGCGGAGTTGGATCTCGACCGCGACTAGCCCCGTGTCGGTCTCACCAATAGCGAGGCGATGGGGCTGGGGGATCACGGTCGTAGACGTAGAAGCTTTTTCTGTTCCGTTGATTTCTGCGCTAGTCATGCTAGTCTCCTAAAGGGGTTTATGAATCAGCGATCTGGTACAAAACCAAAATCTCGACACCGGCCCCGTAGGTGGTCACTGGAGCAGTGTTGAACGTGATCGTGGCAGTCGTGGCCGTGTAATCCGCAGCATCGACCACCGCCGGCGTGCCTGTCGTAAGCACAGCCACAATCTCGATGTTTGTGGCATCTGCAGCTTGTTTGTCGGCAGGGAAATCAAACGCAACCTGGGCAGCCTGGGCAGCGAACGCTGCGACTCGAGGCCGGTAGGCACTGAAACCAGACCAAATGCCGGCATTGTCAGCGCCTGATGCGGACACGCCTGAGAATGGGTCAGACGGGTCTGACAGGATGGACAAGTCGCCACCCCACAGGTACTGGTCAACTGGATCGGGAGCCAGGTCGAATATCAGATCGATGGGCTCCTGGCCGGCACCGGGCTCGCGCACGATGGCCTTGGTATTGGGAATCATGTGGAACCGCCAACGCTGGGAACCGCTCTGCGCGATAGCAGCCTGGTACATGATCAAGCCCACGTTCGGCTCTGTACCCTGCAAGTCAGACATATGTGGAAGCATGCGCATGCCGGCCTTTTCGATGATCGTGCCGCCGGTCAGGGCAGCGATGATATCCAGGTCGGTAGCGCCGACAGAGATCTCGCCCGTGGCAGGCTCAATGGGGGGGAACACCTGCTGTTTTAGCAGACGGTCATTCCCGATATGAGCCACGCGCCGGCTCGGCGGGATGGTCAAATTGTAGGCCTTGAAGCCATATACCTCTAGGCCAGTATATGCCTCGCCGGCACCATCGGCCAGAGATCCATCAGGTCGGTTATAAGCATTGAGTTGGTAGATGACAACCTGTTTCGATCCCGAAAAAACATAAGGTTCAACATTGATACTGGTCATAGGTTACTCCTTATATGAACGTACTTCATACTCATACGGTTTCGCATTCTTGCGAACCTCAAGAATAGCTTTGATAATCTTGCTCTTGACAGAGGGTTTAGGACTTGGAACGTCATCCCATTCCGGAAGAGCTCTCAACTGCGTGACAGTCATAGAGTCCAGCAAGCCGGCATCATTAGCCCGAGGGGGAGCCGACGATGCGCGATAGACAACCCGGTCGCCGCAACGAGCGATAACCAAATCATAACGTTCTGGATCTGGCACCACGGGCAGAAAATGGTTGTGCCCACGAACAGGGCATTTGACATCTTCGGGCATTACAATCCTTCTCTCGGCACAATCTGCCTCACGGTCACAAGGCAGACCTGCCGAATATGAGAATAAACAACCATCGAATCCTCTGTCCCAGATACCGGGATATAGCTGGGACGGTCCTCGCTTGACAAGATCGCGTCACGCACAAATTGAGTTTTGCCAAGATTTCGGCCTTTTTGGGTGTGATTTAGCAGATATATCACATCGCCTCGATAGGCTTTGAAACCGTTCTCATTCCAGGCCTTTGTCTCTGACGTTTTCCAGCGGACCATCAGATCTAACAGGATTTCCCAGGAGTATTCGATAAACCCGGAAGTATCCTCGGTCTGGGGGAATGCACCCGGATAGGTGAACGCAAAATGGTCGAAGCCGGCACTCAGATATTGGTCATCCGAGGCCGTCACCTGTTTTGTCGCGTCAGTCCAATATGAGGACAACTCTGTTCGCAGCAAAGTAATCAATCCGGTCTCGCACAATTTCCAATAGTCGGTTGCCATTTTATTCGTTCACTCCAAAGCCTTCCTGTCGGGCGATCTCTTTCAGCACCCGCTTGACTGTCAAAGGCAGCTTCTTTATAAAGCGGTCCTTGACAATCTTGAACAGATTCCAGCGTCCTCGATGGATACGAGATTGCCGGCCGGTACTGCGAGCCGTGCCGCCAATGTATTTGGCATGCGCGAGCGGGTTACCAACATCATACCCATCCTCGCGCTTGATCACCTTCCAGGCCTTGGCGTAATCACCACTTCGCTTGGTAGGGATCCCGCGACCGAAGCCGTCACTGGCAAAGAAGGCCTTACGCTGCCTGACCGAATCCCATTGGATTGGATATGTCGGCTTCTTGCCCGGCTCCTTCATCTTCGACCGGATAGCCACTGCAGTATCGTATAGACGCTGCCGGCTAACCAGCGGAATCTTTTTTCGCAGCCGCTCGAACCGCTTGGCCACGAGGGTCGCCGGCGGTACGATCTTGAGACTCAGGAATGGCATGGTAAGGTACTAATTACAACAGGTCGAAGGATGCAACCTTGCGCCCCGTGTCGACCTTTGGGACGCCCTGGTTTTCGAAGCCGACTGATTTGCGCTGAACCCAATCGTGAACCTCTTTGTCAATAGTGATAAACGGGGAGAGGCCTCGAGTAAGGATATTTTCGGAATAGAACCGGCCTGTCCTGTGGGCAGCGTCTACCAGGTCACTCACAATTCCTTCGACCAACAGGTCGAGCTCTTTGACAACCGCAGCCAGAGTAACCGGAACAGTGAAGCCTTCATCAGCCAACGCCGTATCGACCATGGCGCTGACATCATCCAGCCATCCGGTAACCGTCGCTGATGTTGGAATCGTGGAGGTTGTAAAAGTGCCAGAATCCGACCAAAGCGCATTCATCGCACCCACGCCGGCGACTGTCCCGTAGGCCATTAGCCGGCCTCACGTGCTTCCTGTTGATGGGGTACACGGATAGCCAGAATGGCAGCCACGATCTCCGGTTTAGTGCTCGGGCGAGGTGGTTCGACCTCACCCCACTCCGGAAGAGCCTTCAACTGTGCAACAGTCAGGGTCTCGAGGTGGGCAGCATGATCAGGCGCCTCTTCGGGAGGGGCATTCTCGCCCTTGACCAACTCCAGGATATCTCGAAACCCTTCGGCTTCGTCGGTCGTCAATTCAATGGTGTCGCCTGGCCCGTATTGATTATACGGACCAAAGCGACGACCAGGTAGAACTCGATAGGTATACTTTTTATCAGGCATTGCTTATCTCCTAATCCCCAGAGGGGATGTAAGTCAAACCTTATAGCCGGCTCAACTAGCAGCCGGTCGCGTGTAGAACGCCACACCGACTGTTAGCATCGTATTTGATGCGGGGAACCTGCGCAATCATGACACGGTAATCTGTGATCATGCCGCCCATCTCGGCCCATGTGATCGGCGCCAGGGTCATGCCAATGGCCAGGTCGACCACGTCTGAGGTCATCTGCACCATCACCATATGGCCGGCGGTTAGTTCATAGCTGGGCTTTACGTCAATGACTTCTGGGATGTTCTGTTTGACCACAGAGATCTCGCTCAGGTGAGCAGTCGGGTCAATCAGGTTGAGGGTCTCGCCGTATTGAGTCGAGGCCAGGTAGATCATGAACGGGCCCTTGAACCCAATGGCACGCAGGGCTGTAAGTCCGCCCGTCACCGCCTTGTAGAAGTTGCCGGCAGTACCGAAGTCGCCGGAACCCAGGCCAGCCGCAGTCGTCGAGATGCGGTTCGTCGCATTGGTGTATCCCTGGATGGTATAGCCGGCCAATTGCTTGGCATGGCCGGAGAAGAGCATGGTCTCCAGGGACTCAGTCACCACTCGGGTAGCCGCTGCAACGTGGTCGGTTTCCAGTGGATCTCCACTCTGGCGAGCAGATTCCAGGTCACGGAGGTCGAACGCGAATTCCTTGTAGATCACAGGAACCGGGATGTTGACCTGCGTATATTCCAGCCGGTCACGCTCACCACGAACGTCCACACTCATGGTAACGTTGGCAGCCGTCATATCGCCGACCTGCTCATAGGCGCTGACCTTCGAACCCAGGCCTCCCAATTTCTTGGTAAGCCCACGGCTCATAAGATCCGCCACGCCGTTCAATTCGATCTTGGCAGTCTGGAGAACAACCTTGTCGAGCTCGAGCCACTCATCTTTTTGCAGCAGGGCATTCTGGTGCATGCCCACATGAGGCCGGATCTTATGTTGCGCAGCAGCAACTCCACCACGGCCGAACAGGGTCATAATGTCGCTTGATTTTGCTGTGAACATTATATAATCCTCACTCTCACGCGAGCCGCTGTGGTGCCGGCGGAATTATCCACCGCCTCGGTTGCGCGTCCAATCATTTTTTCTGGGAGTTGGGCAGCAGCCGCGTAGGCCATCAGATATCCATCAGAGGCGCTTTGTACCAACCCTTCGGCTGCAACGCTCTGGCCAGGCCCCAACAGGGCATAAACGATATCGCCTGGTCTGGGGAACCAAACCTTGACTGCCGCGTTATCATCATCGTAGTCGACATCGATGTCGCCCAGGGTCTTGGAAACAGAGTCCTCGTTCAAACCCTCGATAGCGAACATACGCTCTGCATTCCCACCCTGGGTGGTGTGCGGACGTACTTCGCCGGCTACGGTTTCGACCAGCATGCCGGGAGTGATCGCGGTCACGCCCGAAGCAGTGATCGGGGCAAGCGGGAATTCCTCGTAGTTAGGTTCTCCCGCGCATTTCAGCACAATCGTGCTGGGAGCAGACTTAGCCATCATCGTCTATTCCTCCTTTGCATTTTTGAACAGGGATTCGATATCGGGCATAGGCGCAACATCTTCCTTGTTCGCTTTGACGGTCTGGGGATTGAGCAAGCTGTAATCCACCGTCACGTCATGACCATCGAATGAGCGTGCCAGTTTTTTCAGGGTCGTCACGGGCACATCCTCCAGGTCGGCCTCTTCGAACTGGCCGGCGGAGTTGGCCACGATCTGGGTGACCAGAGCGTCACGATCCCGGTCCTGTTGGTTCTGGATGAACTCAACAGCCTCAACTGCATTGAGCAGCAGTCCTTTGTAGGCATCGAATCCGCCAATCTCATCGATCAACGAATTGAGCTTCAAAAGGTTAGCGACATCAGGTCCTGGATCCCGACCGGGAGCCTGAGCCTGGTGAGCGTTCTGCTTGGGAGATGCCGAAGTGGGTTCGTCGTCCTTTTTCTTGTTCTTCGCTTCCCAGGCCTTCTGCTCATCCTCGCTCATCTCATCCCAATCATCCGGGTAGTCCATCTGATTGGTAGAGATATCCTCGATAGCGTCCTCGTTCACATGGAAGCCAAAGAGTTCAGCGAGTTTTTGGAATTTTGTTTTTTCCATCGTCTCTCCTTTACTGAACAGATTCCAATAACGATAGTGCCACAGCAAGGCCTTCCAAGTCTTGCTGGTTTTTCTTAGGTTTTCCACTGATGACTGATACTACATCAGGAATAGGATCATGAATAATAGGCCTCTTGTAATCTTCTGAATCGCGATCCCAAAGTGACAAAATCTCTTCGTCAGAATAACCTTTTTTTTGCAGATATTTGTAGTCTGATTCGCTCCACATGGGGTGAGATACTATTCGTTCTTTTATAGGTACTTTAGAAGCGGATTTTGAGCCGGCCCCCTTCCCACCGTGTATACTCTGCGGACTCCCAGACTTATGCGGACCAGGACCGTAGTGATTAGTTTTCATCCACTTGCCGTCCTCTTCTTTCCAGCCGGCGCGTTTCACCGCGCCCCAGGCGATCTTGGCAGCCTTTTCCTCGTCGTGCTCTTCCTTAGCCTTTTGGTAAACAGACTCCCAGAGATCCTTGCCCTCAGCCGGCAGGGAGCCGGTCACGTTTACTTTTAGGGATCTGGCCTTTATTAATTTTTCTTCAAAAGATTCGAGGGTATCGAAAACCTTATTGTACTCATCAGGATAATTCCCCTTCATGACCTCTTCACGCCCATATGATTCTGACAAAAATGCCGTCAAATCACTCCTGGCTGATCGCAGAGTATCAAGTTGTAGACCAAGAAACCTGCTCCCTTTTTTTGACAACTCTGATGCAGATAAATCGGAACGCTCTTTCAAACCCCGATAAACTTCGCGTGTCGATTTTGGTAACGAAACCCCTCCAGCCTTCCCGGTCGTAGACGTAGAAGCGGATTTTGAGCCGGCACCCTTCCCACCATGCACACTCTGCGGACTCCCGTCCTTGTGCGGACCAGGACCGTAGTGGTTCTGTGCCACTTTGTGAACATAGCGCGTATCTTTGATAACCGGGATCCACTCCGGCTCGTCGTCAAAGTAGACCTTGCCACTGGCTGGGTTATAGGTATAGCCGACTTGAAAATAATCATTCCCGCGTCTGACGAACACATGCGTGTCGGTCGTTTCTTCGACATAAGACTCGACAGGAACCGTAGTCTCGGATCCGAGCTCACTGGCGCGTTTATCGCGCACGCGCATCAAATCCGTGAATCCCTGCCGGATATCATCGAGGCGCTTCTCGTAAGTTCCAGGGCTGGCACTGTTGCGGTTCAACCCGCAGCCATCAGCCAGGGAGCAGGCTCCCGCCTCCTGGGTAAGCAGCGCGATGTGATCCGGGTGTATTTTCTGGTCAACATAACTGTAGTCACGCCCATTGAAATTGCCGGCCTGGGGAACAGACTCTGACCAATAGCCCGTCGAAGTCTCGACCTCTTGACTGTTATCGATCCGCTCCAGGACCAGGGCAGCATCCTGATTATTCTCGTTGTCCCTCAACGACACGAGCAAATCCCTGTCCAGCCAATACTCGCCGACCAGACGACGCCCGTCCATTTTGGCATTATAGAACCGGCCAACCACAGGGACATCTGGATCCGGCACTCGGGCAGAGCCCCCGTTCTTTTTGGGATGGGGGAGCACTACCGGGATGTCGTTCCAATCGTTGACAAACGACCCGAACTCATCCGCCGGCACAAAACGCCCATTGAGTACACCCTCGACCAGGGGAACGCCGTTCACAACAAGCCACCGCTTGCCGGCGCGTTCCACCTCTCGGAAGGTGGGCAATAGGCGATTCGAGGCAAAAGCCAGTGATGTATCCATAAAAATAGCGCGACTCCGGGTTTTTAATCCGAAGTCACGCTTCTGTGCTATTATATTAGCACAATAGGGTAAGAAATGTCAATCTACCAATGTACTATACCTTGAGTCGTAAATTGACGTAATCTATGCCAAGGCTGGTAAATAGATCGCGTTTCCGTGGATGAATCTTTGGCCGCTCGGCTGCGACGATGGCCTGGATCCGAGATTTAGACAACCCATACTTGACCATCAAGTTCTCCATATTCATCTTGAGGCTATCTTGATAAATATTGCGATTCCTGTACTCGATGGCAATCGTCCTGGCTATCATGGCCAATACAACTTTTTATAGCCTGCGAGAAGCAGATATGATGGATAGAACACTGGCTTCCGTGTGATAAGAGGGATAGGTACACCCTTGGTGAGACGGGGGAAACGGTTCACGGCAAATGATCCATCAGGGAAATCCGGGTCTTTCAGGTCACCGGCCTTGATGATAGTTGCCCAACAAATGCGCCGGTCAGTCAGGATGTCAATGTCACAATCATAGGGGATGTTGTTCTCCCACCCGTACTCAGTATTGGCAAGATGCCAGGTGTCTATGCACACGTTCGTGTTCGCTATCGTCCCGTTGTGAACATTGGATCCAGTGGTACGGATAGCATCGAAGCCAGGATCCTCGGATTCCAGATTCTCACCCGCTACCCAATTGGAAAGGGGAACTGAGTTTGGACCATAGCCGGTGCCGCGTGTGTTCCAAAACGCAACGCCGGCGCTATAGGTTCCGGTATACGCTCGCACAATGTGATCGTGCTGGTCAGCGGTCAAGAGCCCAGAGCGAGTCCCGTCCAGGTTGAACATACGATGCCCGTACTCGGACAGCGCCATCAGGTTGGCACAAAACCACTGCCCATGCCGATCCATCCTGACCGCATGGCTGTTCGTATGATTGGACTCTTCGCCGAGCAAAAACACATCAGGCGCACCGCCAAGCTCGATTGCCTTTGGCCTGATCGGATAGAACTCCCTGCTGCGAGGTGGGAAAAATTCTGGAGTAACCCAAAACCCATCTTGGGGAGGTACGGCCGGCTCATTAACCCGTACACTTATCGAGACTTTCATAGTTTTGTCAGGGTGCCCGTCACTGTTTTTGTGTCAGGTGCATAACCCTTGATCTCGATGGTCACGTCCACAGAATAACCTAAATCTCCAGGCTCTGGCTCTGGCGGATCTGGATCCGGAGGGGGTTCAGTGCCGCCGTCATAGGGATCGAGGTCGATATCCTTTATATAGCGATCGCCATTGGTAGGGTAACCAGAGACAATCTTGCGCATGCCGGCCAGCGGACCGGAATCCCAAAGCCAATCGCACTCGATCACCGTACTGGCCGGAATCGTTTCTCTGGGACTCCCGTTCACATTATATAGAGTCGCCTTTTTATTGGTTATGTATATTGCAGTAGGCACTGTCTCACCTCTTTCTTTAATCTCAAATCCAACATGATTGGCAACCGCGTGCAGCTTGTCGTCTGGTGGGTTGTTTTTTATCACCGGCACGCCGGCGCTATTTTTGAATATCAGGGTATTGGAGTCGCCGCCGTCCAGGTTGCCTCCCCATAGTGCCCCCAGAGACTTTGCGAAATGAGCAAGCTCCAAACGGGTCAGGCCCTGGGTGCCGTCGTTGCGCCCGTCGATGGTTATCAGAATGTACTCGGTATTATTCCAGAATAACGCATTCCTCGGGTCAACAAAGATATTATCAACTCGAGGCCAGAGGCTGCGCACCCGGTCAACGAGGGTCGCCAGCCTGACTGACGCCGGCACAATCCCATCCAGCAGCAGTACATCCGATATGCCAACCACGTTATAGGCCTCATCGTCGATGCCCCAGACCATGCCAATCGGCTGATGGTTGCGGTCGAATTGGATACTTACCTCGTCTACTATTGTTTTTTCAATTTCCCCATCCGTCACGACTGGTGCGTAGGGCACCGGCGGAGATACGCTATAGTCCGCATGCCCCCCGTTGATCACGATATCCGGATGGCCTCGGGTATTAAAGAAGTGCATTCCCGTACCATGGAACCCGAGCCCATTGACATGGATTCTCTCCACATCCGAACGGTTGAAGCGGGTCACATGAAAATTGAACGGCCGAGGCGAATCCCTGTGGCCACGGGTATACAGAACCTGGTCATCAAACCAGGACTCGACCACATCACCATCGGGAGGCTGAGGGGGATCCCCGCCTCCAATCCAGGCCTGGAACTCATTCAGATTCCCGTTGTAAACGTTCTGATCGCACCAGCCGCCTGTACCGTGCATAGCCGGCGAGCCGGCTTCGCTGTACTGCCAGAGCACCCAATCCTTGCGGTTTGTGGGCATTGAGGGCAATTTATCCGGGCTGGGTGAGTAATAATATTGAGCAACCCAGAATCCATCCCAGGGAGCCTGTGTGAACACGTCCACGCCATACAGGCGCATGCAGGCCGGCCAGACCACAGAGTCGTACGTCGAGGGGTTGGTATAGAACAGCAGCCTGGCACCTGGATGCCATTCTTTCACAAAAGTCCCGAACTCCTGGGCCTTCTCGACAAACGCATCGTTCATCGTATTGTTGGCAGATTCGAAATCACAGACCAGGATGTCCAAATCCAGGTCATCTGTTGTAGCCAGGAAATGGTCGGCCTGACTCCTGCCACTCACGCCACTGCGCAGATAGTGATACGCTCCCAGCACAGGCACCTTACCCAGAGCCGCGTCATAAAAATCGAAAAAGGATTGATCCACCCAGGATACCCCTTCGGTCGCCTTGAAAATAGCAAAGTCGATCAGACCAGGATCGGCCTGGTCAGGATCGAACGACTCTTCCCAATGGCTGATGTCGATGCCATAAGCCCTGGGAGAGCCGGCGATCACTCGCTCATTGTGTTTATGGAATGTTGACATTTTTCATTATTCGGGAGGACGCCAGTCGGTATAACATGGCTGTGCTTTTTCGGCATCCCGCTCCAGGCAAAGGGCGATCCACCAATCTTCCGTAGGATGCACACGCCCCCACCATCCCCGGTCTTGCAAAAAAAACAAAGAAGTTGCAACCTTGATTGTTTCATAAAGTGGCACCGCGTTCTCTATACTCGAGCAATAGCGCCCCTCCTCAACATAATTGCAGTAAGGGAGTAAATAGCCGACATTGCAGTCGTTGTACAGGCTCGGCTGGCAACGGATGTTCAGGCCACGATATTCATCTATATTATCCCCGTACACGTTCACACGGGCAAGAACTGTGCTTGGTGGGGTTTCAGGTGTGATCGTGGGGCGGATGGTCTCAGTTGCCGTCACAGTCGGGACACCAGGGGTGGAAGTAGGTGTAACCGTAACGGTCGGGGAAACAGATGACGGAATAACGTCATAAATTTCATAGTTGGTAGCATCGCTGTAAACTGAGATCTTGTAGTAGGCTGGAGGACACGCGCCGGCCCAGCCGCCATCGTCGGCCATGTGCGCCACAATTCTCATTTCTATCTCCTGTCCCGGGTGTACTTGCCACATGACAGGCCAATAGGGTCCACTGCTGCACATCCTCAAGTTGTCCTGTTTGAACTTCTCAGGGTCTCCATAGTTGAAGCGGATAGCACGAGAAGCGTAAATTTCGTCACGCCACTCCAAATACTCGACGTGGGACATGGGCAGCATATCTTCCGTGTATACAACCCTTTTCGGGAACACCGAATTCAAGAATGGCACGCCACTCGCGTTGAGAAAATGTGCGATCACCAACGCCAAAAAAGAAACCGCAATAATGCCGGCGACAAGCAAGACAGGTTTCAAAAATCGTTTATTCATTTCATCTCCAATCTGGGAGTGGAAATTCCTCGCCACTCTCGATAGGCTGCCAGGTTTTCAGGAAACAATAGCAGCATTCCCAGCCAGACCACTGCCCAGGTGTGCAAGGTCACGTAGGGAGCGAAAAACGGGGAGGAGGCAATAGCAAAGCGGAGATCCCGCTTCCATATCGCAACCCCCAGCAAGGCACATCCAACAGGCACCCCGTAAGGGAACAGACTCGAGCTCCACCAAATGTCGACCAGGCCTGGAGATTTCGCCGGCCAAAACCCGAACAGGGCAAATGACAAAACAAGTGCCACGCTCACCGGAGTGACGACTCTCACGACCTGTCTGAACCCGCCCTCAATCCAGGCATCGATCACCCAGAATGCAGCCACGCCAATCCCGAACTGTGGCTTGCATAGGACAAAGAACAGGCCGGCCTGGGGAGGCAGCAGGAACCCCAGCACGACCAGACCTTCCACGTTCCCATTCCACGAGTTGAGCAGGATCCCAGAAAACAATACAAAAACGGTCAAAATAATTGCATTCATCCGCAGCTTGAAAGCAGCGAAGATATAACTATATAAATTTAGTATAAACATGACAGCCGTCCCCAGCGGAGCAGAAAGCAGCGCGATGGGGAGCAGGGGAAGTAACAGCCATGGGGGATTGAAAAAGCCCGAGTCCGCGTAAGGTGACCGGCCGGCCAGCAGGTCCAGGGCAGCCGGCCGGAATGAATACTTCCAATCAACCCCCAGATTGGGCAGGCCTTCGGTGGTCAACTCCATCTGAACGGGGAGGTGGGTGTACACGTAATAGACTCCCAGAGCGAACAGGGCAATGAATAAAAGAACTCGTAAGCCCCTCACTTTTTCACCTCCTCGTTGATCGCAAGCAAGTCGTTCAAGAGATTATTGAACCGCGTCCAGATCTCATCCCACCTCGCAAACTCAGTCTTATAATCGCCATTAGGACAGATGATATAATCCCCATCTTTGGCCAGATACTCCCCACAGACTGGACACAAGCCGGCTCTCTTTTCATCAGACATCCTCGCCTCCACTTGGAAATAATAACTCATATTCGCGTTTTCCGCTCTGACCTGTTCTTATCAGTTTTCCAATCTGCTTTTCTCTTTGTAGTTTTTCGGTCAGGGCTAGTCCACCCTCGGAGGTGGGGAATATGTTCACGGTTTTCATTCCCTTACTCCTAAGAATTTCAAGCGCCTCAACGGTTACAGCGTATCCAGAGCCGCGCCGCCTGGATCCTTCCGCGACCTCAGTATAGAAAATCTCACCTCTAGTGGGAGAGGTTCGGTCATTCGTAAAATCTGCCTTGATAAACCCCAGAACTTTGGCATCCCCGTTTCTAATCTCAAAATTTTCAGGGCTTCCGGCTACCCCCCAAGTTACACTTGAGTCTTTTCTTAGATTTGGGGAGTAAGATGTTTTAGACTTTCCCCCGCCATGCACGCTCTGTGGACTCCCGGATTTGTGCGGACCAGGACCGCCGTGCATAAGAACCATTCGAATACGCTTCAAGCCGGCTCTCTTTTCATCAGACATCCTGCACCTCCTCCACGACTGCAACGACTTCACGGACCGGAGTCGCAACCAACAGATTCCTGGCGCCGGCAGAGCGGAGGTGGTCGGTATTGATAATACACTTCACCTTGCGCTTGCCATCCAGCCGCCGGCCCCGGATGGGCACCAATTCGATGGAGCGGGTCGCAGGGTTGTAGATGAAGAGCAGGTGACCCTCGTCGTCCACGACTCTGATCATGCCGTTCTGATTTTCGTCGCTCATCGAAACTCCAATCCACAAAGGCAATGCGATAAACAAGTCGCCTCGCCAATAGGAACCATGTCGGCAATCGGCACCCAGCCAAGCTGGAATAACTCAACGCACCCAGGCCGGCTCGAGTCTATGCAGTGCTCTTCGTTCGGCCCCAGGACTCTCCGGGCTTCCCGATAGCCGGCATCCTCAGCCACGCGCATGCGCTCGTTCTCGTAGATCGCATTCGCAGCCCGGGCATACATGCCGGCACGCACAACCGCGAACCCGTTCAATGGCTGCGCACCCGACTCGATCTCTGCCAGGAAATTGTCGAGCCAGCGGTAGTGTGGACGCATCCGCCAGCCAAACCTTGAAACATGAGACCGGTCGTAGTTTTCCAGACCCCCGATGGAGGCCAGGTAAGCCGCCCGGTATTCCTGTTTCATGATTGATCGCATCGCATCGTACCACTGCTGCCGGCTGATCTCGCCGTTCACCAGCCTGGCCGTGAGATCCCGCAGGTCACGCTGCACAGCATTGGCAACCCGCTGGACTCCCATCTTGATCCGGAAGTCAGGCACCCGCCGGCCGGCGACCACGTAACGCCAGACTCCCGTGCTATGGTCGAAAAAAATCTCGGCCAGCCGGCGAGCGTTTTGAAAAACGTTCAAGCGAATGACCCTGAACGATGGAGTCTCTCTTTCTATTACTACATAGCGAGCATCTAGAAGTTCTCCAAAGTCCGTCGACACAAATGCTGCCGTTCCTGTCAAGGCGCTGCCGGCGCTCCAGTCTACGCGCCACATATAATCCATTTTGTCATTATCGTACAATCTTTGGATCCGGCGCAAAGTAGGAACGTCCAATTCATTAGTCGTGATGGATAGCGCAAACCTTCCCCTTCCATAATCATCAACGCCTATACGGATCCAGCCATTCTCGAGTAGGTATGCCCTTCTACTGGATAAGGTTGTCCCTTTTGAATAATCGACCTCGTATCCGCCGGCTCTTATAACTTCCCGTTCAAAATCCATGTGTCCCTGCGGAGCTCGATAAACGTCATTATCTGGAGATACATAGAACTCATTGTGCTCTCCCTCACCGAAAATCTTATCGACCAGATAACCCAGGTCTGGATCGATATCGAGCCTCTGTTTTGTTTCCGAACCATCTCCGCCGGCATGCACGCTCTGCGGCGTGCCCGTGCCTGGGTGCGGTCCAGGGCCGTAGTGCTGTTGCTTGACCAAAATCAAAGGCCGGGTTTCCAGCAGCCCCGGGATCCCAGAATGCTTATCCCACAGGTCAATCGTATCCTGGAGATCGTCAACATTCTCCAGCCACTCCTGGAGCTCATCCTCGGTCCAACGCCGGATGGGAATATTGTCGTCATCCGTGTAACGCCGGCGAGCCGGAAGGTCTAGGATCTGGGGGAGTGGGCTGGGAAAGGTCATTCCAAAAAAGTCCTTACAAAAAGAGTGTAAGATTGAGGCTCTTTCAGCGCACCATCAGGGTGAGGATCGTGAAATACCTCTCCGTTCCGGCCAACAACACTGTGATGGAAATCTCCATTCTTGCTGGTTCCATTGATTATGTGGTAACCCGTCGGCATGATCCCGCCGGCCTCGCAAGATTCAATCGTCACGTCAATCGGATACAACTCAAATTTATAGATGCACCAAATCGTGAAGTTTTCATACCAGTCTGAACGATTCCCAAAGTCGGGTACATTATCTATGGGAATCTCGAAAATAGACGCCAAGCAAGCCGCTAGGCAATTGCCGTCTGGATAACCGAATTTGGTCTGGTCGGTTGGAATCATTTCAAAGACGCCTTTACTTTCTCAACTTCTTCCTGTTGAATCTCGGTGTAATTTTCATCGCCACCTATTCCAAAATGAGCAATCAACTCCGGGTCATCGATCCACTTGGAACCATCCCATCTTTCAGAGATAACCTTGTCTTTTTCAACGCTCCACCTATGCAGAGATCGGATGGTCTCTTCTTCGCCCTTTTTCCCTTCATATGTTTTTCTGACGAGATACTTCATTTCACAACTCCTGGCAAGGCCTGCCAATTTACAGGACGTTCCAAATCATTCCACATAGATGACATCTCTCTAGCCAACTCTAACCGCTTTGCGTCGTTGGCGTCTAGCTCCCTCCATATCTCGTAGATTTTATGAACATTCCTTTTTATTGTCAGGGAATCTTCCGTGTGATATTGGATCTCGAACCTGAAACCGGTTTTCTCGTTCACCATAACGGTATTGTATCCGGCATACTCTCCACCAGGTTTGAAAAAGTTTTTCCATTTGTGATCGTATTTTTTCCAGCCGTCCCTGGCAAGGTCGGTCTGAACCTCTTTGACATCCTCAACGAACGTTTCAGGATTGAAAACCAGGGTATAACGGAGAGAGTCGTTTATTTGGAGAGCCGCCTCCTCTGGAGTGATCCCCATCTGCTCTGAGTCTATCCTTATTTTCCTGGAAAGACTAGCCGCTGTTTTGAGTTTATTGTCAAGCCCAACCAGTCTCCCGCCGGCCTTATCTGCAATTCTTTGAAGAGTAGAAGTCACCTCCGGCTCCGCCTTGGCTGCTTCCCTGATCTTGGTCTTGACCGCTTTCTCGATGTTAGACCGTGCGCCAGCCCCTTTACCTGGAGCAAAACCGCCGCGCCTGCCCGGTCTGCCTTTATGGCCTTTGTGACCAGAGCCCGGCCCACCGTGAGTCTTGAGAACTTCTTTCATTTGCCCTAAGTCAAACTCCTCGGGATTGGGAGCGAAGCCCCCCGAACCGTTCCCGTCGCCGGCCTGTGGGGGAGGAAACTTGTTGCCCTGCCCCATGGCCTTCTCTTCCTTGTCGGCCTGCTCGCGTTTCATGGCAGGAGTCCAAACAAAATTCAGGTAACGTTTGGCAAACTCCTCGGGAGGCATGATTGTCTCGGGAGCACCGCCGGAAGCTGTGCTCATCGCCTGGGCAGTCTTGACAGCCAGGTCGGCCTTTTGCATGTCGTTCAGTTCAATCAGGGACGGCCAATCAACAAAATACTCCTCCGGGAGATCCAGAATCCCGAGCTCATCGCATCGATCCAGGAACGGCCGCAGGATGTAAGGCTCTGCAAAATTTCGCCGGCGAGCGTCGATCAGGTCCGAGAAGTTGTCATCATCTTGCGAGCTCGCCAGTTCACCGCGTTCGGACCCCAGCAGCCGACGCTGCGGGATTCCTTTTGATCCAGAGATATATTCGATGATCACATCGAACTGCTCACGCGAATCCACGGGATGACCTCCAAGCTCCTGGACATCCAGACCCCGGGCGCGAATGACCCGGCGGAGGTTGTGTTCCCACTCATCCCACTCGTCCTGCATAGCCTCGTACTCATCCGAGTCTTTCGATGGCAAAGTAAACCCTTCCATTGCTTTGAGCACCACCCCTTGATAAATGAGTTTCCAGTAAGCCTCAGACCCGCCCCCGACTACCTTCTCGAGATCCCAAAAGCGGTTAATTATGTTTTTCAGGCCAGGGACGCCATACACGCGCCCCAGCCCCCCACCCCTCTGCCGGCCTTGCTTGATATGGATGACGCGGGAATAGTGGACCCGCCTGGAAAGTTCCCCTTGATCATCGATAACGATTTGATAATACTCCGGCAGTCCGAATCTATTGGACTCCGGGTCTTTTACGATGCTGGTCTCATCTACCGTGGCATTGCCCTCGTCACACGTAATGACATAAGCCAACTGGCCGGCCTTGCCTTTTATCTCGTCCTCGGGCCGGCCAGGCAACCCCAGGTAGAGCAGGGAAAACCTGGAGATCCCCAGCATCCGGTCGGCCTCAAGGAACTGAGCCCATAGATCGTGACTCTTTACTAACTCTTTGAATCTCTCTTGAATTGGACCGGGCTCGGCCTTTTCGTCCTCGGCCTTTTCCTCGCTCTCGAATAAAATTGGATGTTTACGCCAGGTCTCATCGCTCACCAAATCAACCACACGAGTCCCTATTCCATCACGCTCGTATATGTTGAGATAATCGGAATACTCTGGGTCTAGCTTATAGCCAAGCGTCTCATAGAGTTTTCGGTCACCATCAAACGACTGACCCAGCGCACGGCCAAGGCCGGCGCGACTCAAACGGGATAGATAAGAATTCAACTGTATTGCGTGATCAAGCTGCCGACTAGTTGCATTGAGTTTTTTTTCCAGGTCGGCCTTAGTCCCCGCTCGCGGTTTCTTGGTTCCTTTTGGTTGATTAGCCATAGATTCACCTTCCAAATGTGCCGGCAACTCGAGGGCCGACTAATTCATTATAGCATCCCGACGCCGCGTCGACAATATCATCATGGTACTGTGGATCCGGGAAATTGTGCAACTGCGCCAAAAACTCCTCGTTCCAAGAGCCGGCCAGCAGTTTGACATTTCCAGCAAAGGCCTGGGATGCCAACGGCTTCGCACGCAAAACCTTGTCGCCGGCACCCGCCACCGGGATACCCATCACGTCGAAGCCCTGCATTCCTGTGACCACGTTGTAAGCATCCCGAACGCCAGACGCCCCGCCCTCCTGTTCGAACCGGACCGCAACCTTCAACCCCCCAGAGTTGTCCTGGGTCGCAGTATTGAAAACAGCATTATTGGCCTCAGCCGGACTCATGCGCTCGTTGGACATATCCAGGATATAGGTTATCCCGTCCACGATCTTGCCCTTGACCGAGGCTGTGTAATCCGGGTCATCCTTTTTCTTGGTCGTGCCCAGGCTCTTCTTGGTCGCCGCGAAATCCCAAAAACGCACCATGCGTCCGCCGGCCGGCACGGCCGGCACGATCTCGAACCAGGCCCGGTTGAACACCAGGCCGGCCTCCGGTTTGATTTTCCAGTTTCCGCCGCGCCTAGCATCCCCGAGCAGCCGCTGCCGGTCCACCAGGGGAAGCGCCTGCAAGTTGGCCAGGTAAGCCGGATCCTTAGACAACAGAATCTCATTATCGTAGACTGTGGAGAGAATGAAGGTCACCGATTTGGGCAATGACCCCGGGAACTTTTCCTGCAACTCACCTGGAGTGTCAGCCCAATGGATCTGGTCATTCTCGTTGACCATCCAACGGATAACCCCAGATCGCTCAGGGATAGCCCAGCCCTCGTCGTCGATCCACCAGGCCAGGAAATCGGCCAGCCAGCCAGGCTCCGGATTGGCACTGGCTCTCACATATGGCTTGACCCCGCACATCGACCGGTTGCGGGATAGCATGTAGAAAAACTGCGACTGTGTGAAGGTCTCAAGTTGGTCGAACTCAAGCAACGGAACCTGGGCGCTTTTCCAGGCCTCCTTGTCCTGTTCTCGCTGCATGTGAGAGAATGAGATATTCGAGCCGGCAGGGAACCGGTAACGCTTGTCGTTCTCGTTTGGCCGGCCACCCAGATAGGGATAGATATCGCCGGCCTCATCCCATAGAGCACCCTCATGGGTGATCTCCGGGATAGTACGCCGGAAGATGACCGCGCCAAAACCTGGATTGGAAATATGACGAAGAGGCTCGACCAACAGGCTCCAGGTTTTGCCCCCGCCGGCGGCGCCACCATAGATGGCAATGTCAGCCGACGAGGCATGGAACTCAGCCTGCCTTGGTTGAGGGACTACTACAAAGTTGTCAGGGTTGGATAGTTGAGTCTGTACGGCTCGATCAACATCAGTTTTTGTCAGCACGTTTGTTGTCTGGGAGATAAACGTTCACCTGGGCAACCTCCCCTATATGTTCCTGCTCTTCTCGTGGCTTCCATCGTTCTGGGAACCGCCTGGCCAGGAAATCTCTAGCCGCCTGCCAGCTATATGGAATCTGTTGCTGCCATTGAGAAACGACGCGAATTTCGGCACGCGCTTCGGCAGCCTGTACCACCTCAAAAAACTCTAAATATTTTTTGTTGGTTCTTGTCTTTTTTTTCTCTCCGCTGGCAAGAGCCTCCCCCATTTTCATCCAGTTTCGAAAAGTCTGGTAGTCTATGCCGGCGTAAGCACACGCCGCCTCGTAATAGTTGCCGCCGGCGATGGCCTTTTCGATCTTTTTTCGTACGTCTGGTGTAAGTTTGGAGGGCCTGCCCATCACGCTTATCCTTGTAAGTCAAATGGTTTTTTGTTTTCAGTATAGCATAAAACCACCCTCTTTTTTTTGAGGGTGGTTACATTTGGGTGACTTTTTCAATTATCAGTTGTGCTGTGGGATCCGCTTGGGGTTGTGATACCCGGCCGGCAGGAATGGCTGCAGATCCTTTTTGAAGTAGTGCACTATCCCCAGGTCCTGGCATAACTCCATCATTGCCTCGGTGTAGGATTTCCAGTCCGTTGTATTGGTCATGGGCAGGTAGTTAGCCCGGCCAATCTTGAAGAGATCCACAAACTCGTGAGTCTCTTTGATAATCTGCAGGCTGGCCTCTGTGCTCAGGGTAGGCTCCAGGGATACCCAGGTAAAAATGCCGGCCTCGTGGAAGGTTTTCAGGGTATCGATCCTGTCCTGGGGGAGGGCTGCTGCGCGTTCCCACTTTAGGGAGAAGGTATCATCCAGAGAAGTGAGAGTCGAGGCGAAGGCGTCCCGGTCCGGCCGGAAGAGCTCCAGGTAGGGCAGGGCTCGGGAGCCGCCTTTGGTCAGGGTACAAAAGGCCAGGCCGTGATCGACCAGGGTTTCGATGGTAGGACGGGTCAAACTTGTGTCCAGTGGATTGAAGGGATCGGTCGTGAAACTGAGCATGACCTGGGACGTGGATCCAAGCGCCTGGTATTTCAAGGCATCCTTTTTGAGATTGGCCAGGAAATTCGGGCGAGGGGAGGCAGCGGCATCGAACTGCGGTCGGGACATCCGCAAGACAGCCGGCACGTAGCAATACGCGCATTTATGGCCACATCCCCGGTATGGATTGGTTGCCAGCGGAGCGTACTCGCCGGCCTGCCCTTTGGGAGCATAGATATATGAACAACCTTTTACGGATACTCCGTCCGGGTTGAATTGAGGCGCCGGCCCCGAGTAGGGAGCCGGAGTCTGGTCAAATAGGTTTGGTTGTGAAGTCATTTGGATTCTCCTGTTGCTTTTTCAATAGCCAAGCGAGCGCATCGAACTAAAAAATCAAGGCTGTGACGATGGCTTCCTCCGTTCTCGTGAAACCTTGTCAATCTTTCGAGAGCTTCCAAAAGATCCGGAGCAGCGGCTATCAGGCGAGCGTCAGCGTTGACCAGTTCTTGGCATCTCCAACTTTCAGCCTCGTGTAATACTGCGATTCGGGTATGCCTACCATAGATACCCCAGGCGTTTTGGTTACCCTGGGAGTCTGGGTTTTTCCCGTCAAATATTCCGGCGTTTCGGTATGACCTACAATCCTGTTGGGCCTTCCATGGGCCGGGTGTGTGTTTTGTTGTCATTGGTTCCTCCAATCTAAATATTCTGGTAAGCATTTTGCAGAGCCAGGGATGCCGCCTGGCATTCCTGAACCTTGAAATTTTTTCCGAGCTTTTGCCATTCGAGAGCCGCAGTGTTCCAGAATTCGATCAACTTCAAAATGGTATCTCCGGGAGTGTCTCCCTTTAGGTCTGGGGTGACCGTCGAGGGAGTCGGCGGGGATGAAAAGTCAAGCTGACTGGCCGGCACTTCCTGGACCACCCACAAAGGCTCCTCGAACATCTTGGCCTGGTGCTGCTGGGTTGCGTATTCGCTCACCAGCCGGCGAAACCAGCCGGTTGTCGGTTTCGGGTTCTTGCGAAGAGCAGCCACTGCCAGGCTCTGACGGTTCGGATCCAGGTTGGCCGAGGCCAGGATCTGGGCATACCCGAGTTTCAAATTATCCGTGCGGACCAGGTGCTGCAAGTCCTCGCGCAGGGTCAAGAGCTTGAGTCTGTATTGTACCCGCACATCACTCACGCCGGCTCGTTTTGCGCATTCTGCGACCGTCCAGCCCAGACGCTCGATCCGGTGCAAATAGGCGTTGGCTTCGTCGATGGGGTCTAAATCTGAGCGGGATACGTTCTCCGAGAGCATGATCGCCGAGGCATCTTCGTCTGAAAGTTCTTTGACGATAGCCGGCACGGTTTCCCAGCCCAGGGAACGGATAGCCCGAAACCGTCGCTCGCCGGCGACGATCTCATATTCAGCCGCATCGCTCAAGCTGGATGGGGCAGGGCGGACTGTGATGGGTTGGATCAGGCCGTTCTTTTCGATGTTATCAGCCAGGTCCTGGAGATCCTCTTTGTCGAAGATCGTCCGGTCGTTATTCCCAGGGAGTATCTGATCCCATGGGATTTGGTGAACTTTTTGGGTCATAGCGCCTCCTAGATTAGATGGATGGTCTTACAAGGTAATTGTACTCTACAAACCCTTATTCGTCAAGGCTTTTACAGATTGAAAAAGCCGTAGTATTTCCTCCCGTGGTTTATGTAAGTCACCTGCTCAACCCCTCGCAAGGCCAGGAATTCCCTGAACTTTTGCCAGCCATTTCGGGAGCACAGGATAGGGGATTTCTCGATCATCGTCCGGCTGAACCCGATCTCTTCCAGCATATCCCAGGGAAGCTGGCCGGCGAAAGATTTAATGAACGTAAAGAATACCAGGCCGTGATAATCCCGCTCGAAGAGGATTTTGAGTTGAGCATAGGGGACCCCGTAAGAGTCCAGGTCGATCACGTTGTAAACCGAGAGATTCAAAGCTGTCAAAAAACGGGTGTTATCCCCTACCAGGTGGAATCCGCCTTTGTTCTTTTCCTTTTCTATTGACAAGGTTTTTATGTTTTTGTCAGGGTTAGATTCCTTGACCATCTTCCAGATCGTGCCCTCGCCGGCGAAGCAATCCAGGACCACGGCCGGATCCGGGAGGTGCCGGCTGCGCAAACTGACCTTATCCTGGAGGTGGGCATTATCCGTTTTAATTTGCCCCATAGTCCACCTCAACCCCCTCGATCAGTTGTATCTGGTCGACCAGGTCCGTGACAAAAACGGCCGCATCGATAGGGAAGCTGATCAATACCCTGGCCATGGTATAGGGAGTCAGTTGCTCAGTTTGCTCGAAGCCCTGGACGCCGTCCATGCCGTCGGATCCCATTTCCTCCAAAAAAAGCAAGACATCCTGGTCGTCTGTTTCAATCTGCTCGAGCAATTTGTCGACATTGTCCTGGTCTGTTTCGGCCAGGGCTGCAATGGCATCCAGGGACAAAAGAGCCTGGGCCTCTTCCGCTTCTGACAGGTCTACATGGATGTACGGGACGTATCCATCCCCGTGCCTGAGAGCGTTCAAGACTCTTTCGTGCCCATCTATCAGGTTGCCGGTTCGTTTATTCTCGAGAGCAAATTGAATCCATCCCAGGGAGTTGAGGGATCCCTCGACCGCGCTTTGTTGCTTGGGGGGATGCTTTCTCCAGTTTTTCGGATGCTCTTTGAACTGGCTGGCTCGCTTGGCGCCGAATCCAATGATCAGCAGCCGGCGATCTCCAATCTTGACAAACGAGTCGCGGACATCCTGGGGGACTTCCGTGTACCATAATTCGTTGGTATTTTTTGCCTTTGATTTTGGTTTGGCGTCTGGCATGGTCACCTCTTATGCCTAGTATAGCACAATGAAAAAGAGACCCGTCAGGGTCTCTTGGAGATGGGATCACCTCCTGTTATTTTTCTTTGGCCCGTAACTTTTTCCAGGCCTCTCGAAGCTCTTCGTCAGAGGAATATTTTTCCTCCGGGATTCCTAATTTCTTAGACATCTCGCGGATGAATTTTTTGTATTCCTTGAAGGATCTTGTTGACGGCTTGCCGTAGTGTACTGTATTTTTCTTTTGTTTTGCCATTTCATACTCCTAGTCATGAAATTCTGGGGCTTGACCTTTTGGCCAGACCGTTTTTATTGATTTGTCATTTAGCAAATCATAAAATTCTCGTTGCTTGTGCTTTACTCCCAGGGAGTTGGCCTCCTCGATGGTCTCAACCGGGATGCTTACGTCAAGATAGATATTTCCATCTTCCGTATTGAACCAGCCTCCGAAGTATTTGTCATCATCCTTTAGAAGATCCCAATTTTCATCGACATAATCTGACAGGTCTTTTTCTGTGATGTCTTTGGCCGGGATGATCTTGCTCCGTTCGGCATAGGGTGAAACGATAAACCCGACAGCGGCGGCGTGCTCTTCTAAAACTGGCTGGTATGAAAATCCGCCTTTCTCCAGTAAATGATCCCGCAGGGATTTGTACTTTGATGGCTTCGATGTCTTTGACGGCTTAGATGATTTTCTGCCTCCGCCTGGAGCAGAGCCGCCACGCTGGCCAGGCCGGCCCTTGTGTCCTTTGTGACCGGAACCCTTGCCGCCGCTCAGTACAAGTTTCATTCGCTCCAGGTTTATTTTGTTCATAGTTTCATTATACACCTTTTTAGGGCCGGGGTAAACTACTCCCTTTCAGGGGATACGTTGACCTTGACATCCCTGTCGATACGGTAGACATTGATCAAAACCTCACCGTTCTCGAGGTTGACAATCGAGATCAAGCAACCTTTTCCATGCTGACCAGTGACCTCTATAATGCGTTCGTTTCTCATTGCATAGTTGTTTGCAACGCACTTGGTTTTTACTGATGGTTTTTTCATGATCTCCTCGCTTTTCCAATTTTCTTCTCAGGGTGAACGGGAAAATCCCAATCAGGAACCTCATCATCTGATAAAGAAGTGTGAATATTTCCGCCAATAACTAAGCCGCAATGTTTCTCCGCCCACTCCTCTGCCTGGGCTTTGTTTTCGGCGTTGATCACAAAGTGACCTTTGAATGTGTAAGATACTGGTACCTTATATGTTGCCATGATTTTACTCCTCGATCCCGTACTTGATCTTTCGAACGAGAGCTCGGCCGTCCCTGTGGGCAGCCGTCACGCTTTGGTAGGCAGCATCATGGGCTGGCATTTTCGCTTTGACATCTGCCAGAACTATGACCGCCTCTTCCAGTGCCTCCAGCAAATTTGGCGCCTCAGCGAAGAGATCCGCATACTTCTCGGATTCTTTGTCCCCTGCCGGCCCGGTCACAGCGACCAGGCCCAGGGTATCGGCGTAGCATACGCAAGAATGCCGATCGATGCTTTTGAAGTTGTCGGTTGCATCGTAAACTCCGACCGACAACTCCCGGTCAAATGGTTTTGATAAACTTTTGTTATCCATGGCTTTACTCCTTTCCAGGCCAGGCCGGCGAGCCGGCTGGCACCACAAATTCGAATTCTCCACGATCCCGATAATCAGCCTCGGGAACCAGGAAACAGCGACCGTCGCCCTTCCGGCTGGCAGCCTCCGAGCCTTTCAAGGCCACAACCCCGACAAATCCGGCAGGCACCGTTTCGTGCCAGGATCCGCTTGCTGAGATAACCAGCCAGTCATCTTGGTGATCGGCGTAATACTTCCGGCGCCGTAACTCCCGACTGTCCTCCAGTTTGACCGGCTGGCCAGTGTGTTCGGCATACTCATCCGGGTAACAATCCCGAAAACTCCTGATAGCCGACTCGACCATCTCGGGCTCGAACTCGTCCGGGAAAGCGATCACGAAGCGAGTCCATTCGAGATCCTCTTCGAAGGTCCTGGATCCGTCGTGGGAGTAGGGGCTGGGCCGAAGCAGAGCCGGCGCCACCTTCTTCATTTCAGCATGCTTCGCCTGGCTGATCGTGTAATAGCCATGGCCAGGGGTAGAGCGGAAACTCACCCACTTTGGTAATGTGTAAGTCATGTTAGTCCTCCTCCGTGAAATAATGGTACCCAGCGATCCCGTAGCTTTCCTTCATTGACGCGGGGGATTCGCCTCGGTCGGCGATCCATTTCGCGCAGCCAGGGCACAGGCCGTAACCGGTATCCCGGTTCCACCACTGCCGGCCCTTGGCAAGTCCACCACAGCAGCAGCAGGTCAAGGATTTGACCTTGATCCCGTAGCCGAGTTGGATGGTCTGGGTCACGCTGCAGGGATATTCCTGGCCGGCTTGGGCCTGGACGCCGGCAGCGTGCTTGCGAACATCGGGCAACAGTTTGCTCTTGCGATCGTAAACCGTGAGCTCGAGAGTCGCGTAGGACAGGTGGGCGATTTTCTTATAATCGCCGCGCTCTTCCTTGGTCCGGCCTGCATAGACCAGGCCGGTGGGAAATGAGCCAATAAAAAGATTGGGGTTGTTAGATTTTGGGGACATTCGAAACCTCTCTGACGAATCTCGTCAACTCAACTTTTTCGACCTTGACATTGGTATAGCCGGCTCCAGTCAAATCATAAACAACCTGACCTATAGCCTGCCCTTGATGCAGGGCATCCTCCGAAAGGCGAAACGAGCCCTCTCCCTTTTCAGGATGCTTGCAAGTGCCTGAAACAACAAAGGTGTAAATGTTAGGCATTGGTTCTCCTTTTGATTACAACCCAGGATCCGGAAGTCCCCCAGCAGATCCTCCCAGATTCGAGGTGCTTCTTTAGTTCGGCGCGGTCATCATCTGGCAGGCGGTCAGACGTGCCTTTGTTCAGATGGATAACCAGCCGAGCGAGTTGCCAATCCAACAAAGTGACCAGGCGTTCCTGGATCCAGGTCACCCTGCGGGGATCGCGTTGCCAGGTCAACTCCCTGGTCAATTGCCGACGCTCTTCCTTCAAGTTCTCCCTACAGAGAAAAGTGTAAGCAGCGGGGTACTTCTCATACAACTTTGTGATAGCCTCGCTGGTTATGTAGGATGTGTTCATTTGTGCCTCCTAGAAATTTGAGTTGATCCTAAATGATCGGGCTGGGGTCGAACCAGCGTTACCGGGCGGCTTATCGCCTGCACCCTTCCATCGCGCCTCAATAAAAGCTCTTCGCTTTGGCGGCGCTACCGACCATGATGGCATGATTAGATGTAACCCAGAGCCAGCAGCCAGGACGGGAGTCCGTGCTCGCAGTGCCCATCAGGCTCGATCTGGGGGCAACCGTCGATTGCCTCACAAGAGCCTTCGGATACCCAGCGTTCCAACGTTCTCAGGCTGGGCTTTCTTCCCTTGACAACAATGGTATCCGGATGGCGGTCAAAGTAACCGCTTGCCCGGAGATCCGCCTCAGTCAAGCCGGCCTTGATCTTTCGAATTCGTCCAGAGCGATAAACTAACATTTTGTGCCTCCTAGATTTTGGATGGTCTCCCAGCGTCCGTGCCTGTCCTCGCGGGGGATGCAGTAGGCTTCGTTGATCGGCTGCGGGGATCGAGGGGATCTTACCGGGGTTTGTAAGGTTCTTCGTACATATATAGTATAGTCTATAAACCCTTATCCGTCAAGGGTTTATAGACTTGTCCAGGATAACCAGTTTAGCTGCCACCATGGTGCCGGAGGCCTTGAACGTGCCGGCGGGTAGATCTTCGGAATAGTCCAATTTAGAATGTACCCAATTACGGAATTGAACGCACTTTTTATCTTTCCTGAAAAACGGACCAGGGCTCATGATCGCCACGATCCGACCGCCTGGGTTTAGCAGGGAATAGGCGTGTTTCACATGGTCTATGTCCTGCAAATTGCTGAACGGGGGATTCATGATAATCACATCATAGGCGCCATGGAACTCCAGGAAATCTCCACTGTGGACCACGTTGAAGCCACGCTCCTGGAGCAGCTTGACGGCGTTGTAATTGAGCTCCACACAATCCGGGGTATGGCCGGCGTCCAAGATAGCCTGGGCGATCCGTCCAGTGCCGGCTGATGGCTCCAGCCACTTCCCGCCCGGGCGATCACCAATCGATACCATTCGATCCGCCAGATCCGCCGGCGTAGGGAACAGGTCCAGATGATGGCCGTTCACGATCTCGCGCTCTTCAAAGACCTGCTTGGCCTGCCGCTTGTGATCCCTCCCGGAATTCCATAATTCTGTAGCCCGTTCTCGGGCTGCTGCCTGGGTCGGTTTCAAGGATCGAACCGCTGCCCGTTTATGGGCAGCGGCCTTTCTTGCTAACTCTTCGAGATTCATGCTTCCACCTTCTTCAAAAACCTGCGACCAGCCTGGTAACCTTTGGGGTTCCGTTCGTTCGCTTCCGGATAGTCCTCGAAGTCAACCCGAGCCGTCTTGGCATAGAGTTTCAAAATCCTTCCGGTCTGGCTGCGAGCCCCGTACCAAAAGGTCACCCGATCCCCTACTTTCAGGCCGTCATCTGGGGCAACCGCTTTGCGCTTGGGCTTGGGAGCCAGGATCTGCTCTGCGGCATCTTCGCCGGCTACCGCTGCCAGGTAGGCCTTTTCATACTCAAGCCGTTTGTCCAGGTGGTCCAGCCAGCGTTGATGATAGGTTACCGCCTCTTCGTGTCTTTCGATTGCGATCTTCTGAACCTCTTCCGGATCGATCTCTTCGTCGCACAGCAGGCCATAAGCGGAGCGTTTCTCAATAGGGATGTAATCGTAGTTGGCCAGGTATCGGGCAGCTACCAAGAGGGAGGGGGTTTCACCTGTGTCTTTCTTGCGAACAGTGCCAGGAATTCCCTCCCAGAGCTTCACCCAGCCTCGTGCCTTTTCAACCTGCTTCACATGTTTGCGCCGGCTGGCTTCCAGTTTCTTGATCCGGCGCCCGATCACGTCCGGCTTGTCTTTGTGTGCAGCCCAGGCTATCGCGCCGGCAATTCGATCCTGCCAGTGCCGGGCAGCTTCCAGGCTGTACTCAGCAGTGCCTTGAGCCTGGCGAGCTTTCCTGTCCGTGGTCGCATTGATAAAACGTTCCTGCGCCCACTCAGCATTCTGCTCATGCTTTTCGGCGTACTTTTGGTACCGCTCAACCCGACCCTCAACGTCGTCGAAGGTTTCGTCGAATTCGATCTCGTCCACGAATTTCAGGATCCAATCTTCGGCACCTGGGGACCAGATTGCTGAGAAGCATTTCTGACCTGGGTACCAGTTGAACTTGAGGTATTTCCGGCGGTA
>Ga0180437_10000779_pt1 | contig 58421 bp, 79 predicted proteins | sample SS_ome_4_FD_132410 | JGI IMG/M metagenome (GOLD analysis project Ga0180437, IMG submission 132410) | Hypersaline lake sediment archaeal communities from the Salton Sea, California, USA - SS_3_D_1 metaG | ecosystem: Environmental > Aquatic > Non-marine Saline and Alkaline > Hypersaline >...
AGATTCTCCTATAGCTAACAATTTGAATAGATTAATTGCTTAACAATCTTCACAAGGCAGGATTATATCTTGTGAAGACTATAAGGAATCAATCCAGGAAACTCGATACAATAATGCTATTGTCTTCTCTATCCCAAAGATAGGTATAATTAAAACGGAATCTCCACGGAGAATATTCCATGGTTTGTCTAATTGCCGCGATTCTGTTTGGCGGCGAATTATTAAACCCAAACTCCATCGATCTTATTACATCAGCCCACATGGGACATGGGTATAATAATCCCTTATGATAAAAAGCCATTTTATTTTCTCCTATAACTAACCTGCTTTTAATTAATCGCTCAATAAGATAGACAATGGATCCATTGTCTACCCTATGAAAGATTAATCGCGCTTAACGGTTTCCCATGCCAGCGTAAACTTCTCGCGCCATGTTTCTGGCACCACTTCAAGATTAAACCTCACGTTTTGACGGTGCTTATTTTTCAATCCTTGCACCACTGCCACAATAGCCGCATCGAGGCTGAATCCGCTAGCCATTAGCATGCCAACTACCGCGACCACCACGCCGCGCTGATAATCAGCATTCGCTCCGGAATCTGTTTCCAATAATTCGAGAGTATCATGAAAAATATTTTTGTTTTTAATACTCTGATACTTCTTATTTTTCAATTCCATTTTATTTTTCTCCTATAGCTAACAATTTGAATAGATTAATTGCTTAACAATCTTCACAAGGCAGGATTATATCTTGTGAAGACTATAAGGAATCAATCCTTAATAAGTGACTACAATGTTAAGTTCTTTGCCCAAAATAATCATATTCGATATATTTTGAGCTAAGAAAACATGGGGTGATTCATTGCCCACAGAAAACAAACCATTGTCTAATTCTGCAAGAATCCCATAATCGATTCTACTTGTTCTATGCAAGGTAACATTTTCACCCGCATGCTTTTTTAATTCGTTAATAATAATAATATTTTGGTTCATTTTATGCTCCATATAAAGCCAAGATCTTAGCGCATGCGATTCTTTTATCTGTGTCTTCTCTTGTATCCCAATTCCTAAAAGCGGTATAATATCCATTGTCATAGAAAACAGAGCAAACCTTGATTCCGTCAATAGTTGCGCAAACATCACCGTAAATAATATAGTCTTCATTGTTTATAGTGAACGAATCCTTACCAGATAAGACAACACTCATGGTGTCATCAGCCCAGTTTTCCGGATTGATAGTAACAGTTTGCATGGTATTCTCCTATAGTCTAATGGGTTAAAATCTTAATAAATTACTCAAGATTTTATGGTTTCTTGAGTAATCTATAAAATGTCAACCGTAATACCATCCAACTACAACGAAATCATTGTCATCTGTAAAATGCACCAGAATTCCAGAAAAGAAGGAATCTGACGCATAACCATGCCAGTAGTCGGGAAACATGCCGCTAGGGAATCTCGTAAACTCTCCCAAAGAATAGATATTACCTTTGTACCTAAAGAATGACATCTCCTCTATTTCTTCGGGAGTCGCCCAGTCAAATTTTTCCTTTTCTTCTTCAGTCAACTCGAAACCGCAGACCACTTCACGCTCATGGTAATTGCTAGTGATTTTTAACTCACTCATTTTAGATTCTCCTATAGCTAATAACTTTTTAACATTAATCGCTCAATAAGATAGACAATGGATCCATTGTCTACCCTATGAAAGATTAATCAGAGCAATAGCCTACTATGCCACGATAATATTCCCATGGGTCAATCTTGTTTTTAACGACATGCCAGCCATGCTCCAAATCGCGAATATCGCGGCGAGTCAATCGCAAAACATAAACATTGTTTTCGAGGTTGTAGTCTTCAATATAGTGTTCATGTCGTACCATCGCTCCTATGTCCTGATATTTTGCAAGGTGATTCTCTATTTCTTTTTGCATCTTTTTGGACGTGGGTTTAACAGTATATCCACAAAAAACCGGTTCAATAATTACTTGCATTTTATTTTCTCCTATAGCTAATCTGCTTTTAATTAATCGCTCAATAAGATAGACAATGGATCCATTGTCTACCCTATGAAAGATTAATTTTTTATTCCCAAAGATCAGAATCCTCAAACGGCCAAAATCCATAGTCTGCCCCATCTCCAGGATGACTCCCGAAGTAACAATCTTCTGGGGCAATTTCATTTAGCATATCGAAGCACTCATCTAGTAGCCACGTAGAATCCTCTTCAGAAACATCATGGTAGTACCAAAAATCCCCATGCTCTTCCGGCGACATATCGCGATACAATTTGGTGCCGAATACTTGGGTCAACCAATTTTGAGCAAATGGACGAGTCTGCACCACCAGATAATTATGTTCTGTTTGCATCTTAGCGACTCGTTCCGCGTCTTCTCCATCGATATAACCCAATTCCGCGGCCGCGGTCAGCGCGTCCAAAAAGGATGGTAATAAGTCTTCAGTTTTCATAGTGGCAGTGGATAAACTCGAGCAAACATCACTTTGGGGTAATTGCTTAAAACTCATTTTAGATTCTCCTATAGCTAATAACTTTTTAACATTAATCGCTCAATAAGATAGACAATGGATCCATTGTCTACCCTATGAAAGATTAATTACCATGCCACCCAAAAATTGCCCATTTGGTTTGTTTCCAGAGGCAATATAGAGAAACAAGAAGCCCGATAGTACCTAATAATTCTGTATAATTGATATCCACTTTTTATACTCCTATGCTTTGCACCAGATTAATTCTTTTCCTTAAGCTGTTTGGAATTGATAACAAACTATGGTCAATAGTTAACAAATCGTTGTCATAATCGAATACCAACGCGTTATTAACCTTTTTAAGCAACGTTTCCGCACCTTTTTGTAATCCCTTAATATCATAAGCGATTGGACCAAAGATTTCGTTATTCTCAGCATATATCTTAATCATGGTTTAATTCCTTTTGCTTAATTAATCGCTCAATAAGATAGACAATGGATCCATTGTCTACCCTATGAAAAATTAATTAGCGTCGGGTAATATCTGTGACCCCAACATTAATCGAATTCGTGTTATAATCCCAACTTAAAATACTGTTTTGACTGAATTCGAATCCAAACGTATCAGAATTGATATACAAATTTTCGTTTTCTAGTACCTTAAGTTTGCCCACGCAATAACCAAATGGGTGATAAATTATAACAGTATACAATTCTAAAAAAGCTTGTAGGGTTTCTTGGTTCATTTTATAATCTCCTATAGCTAATAACTTTTTAACATTAATCGCTCAATAAGATAGACAATGGATCCATTGTCTACCCTATGAAAAATTAATTACTTGTGCTTCTTTACTACATCCCTAAAAGCGAGAAAACAATAGCAGCATAAGAATCAGCCCAGTTAATTCCAATAACCAAAATACCCAATAGGGCAGCAGAAATGCCAAATTTGATTAAGCTTAACATTTTAGTTTCTCCTATGGTTAATAATTGCGTTTTATTTTTTATGCTCTATTGCGCGCGATTACTTGCTTGGGTTTAGGCAAGCTTATATATTAATCCGATTAAGGTATATATTTTTGATGTTTAATCAGCCCATTAATATCGCGCGCAACAGAGCACAAAAATTGTGTCTGTTGTGTTTAGTATTTTATTCCCCAGGGGTCAAACGATTGTTTTCAATCGTGGCTGTTTCACCAGCCGTGAAAAACCTTCCGTCTAGGATTACTAACAATTCCCAAAAATTCGACTAAAATTTTGGCGGTACCGATTGCCGCGTTCGTGTGAGCAAGGTTACCTATGAGATTTGGGGACAAGTCACCCGACCGTTAATGCATTGCCGATTGTCATCACACGTTACAAAAAATCAGCGTAAAATCCAGAAGATTGTTACAAAGGCGGAAGCACAATTGCCTGGAGTTTTCTGCGAATTAAGGGCAGCTATTGCTGTTTGGATTTCACCCGGCCGGTCAGCCCCGCTTTGTCAGTTTGCCCTACTTGCAAACTCATATTCAATTCGATGTTACGGTGTTACGTGTATAGAGTATCATATAGTCAAGATGTAGTCAATACCTTTGTACGAATTAGATAAAATCTCGCTAAAAATAGGCCAAAATAGGCTATTTTGGAAAGTATTCCGTACAATTATGCAAGTCCAAAATTGCGATTTGACTATTTCGAGTGTTAAGATTGACCTAAAATTGTACCGTAAATTGGCCCAAATTAACCCAAAAGCCACCCAAATTACCAAAATTCCGCCCAAAATACGACTAAAAAATAGTCAATACTGGGATAAAATCCAAAAAATCGGTACAAATTTAGCCGAATTCACAATAAATTGTGAAATATTAAGCTTGTTTTACTACGCATAATGTATTTTTAGCGAAGTAAAATTTTTAGTCTAGGCTAAATTACCAATATATGGGATCGTTGCCAGTAGAATGTCAGTATAAATAAGACATCCCTATGTAGGGTGCCGTACAATTACCCATAGGACGCACTACAATGCGATATAAGCGGATTATATGGCAGATAGGGACCATATGTCCTATGGCATATGTCAGCCCGTATAAGCTATTGTGTGGCATATAATGAAGGAACACAGAAAAGCGAGAAGAAAAGCAGCAGAAATAGAATGAAGATAGATTAAGTGTAAGATAACACGTGGCATAATCTGCCAACATAATCCGGCGGATTGCATCACATTGCAATGATGATAACAGACTGGTATTAATCGGTACTTAGGACGCGCTAGGATGTAATCTAAGCGGATTGTATGATAGATAGGTATGATTACATCTGTTTGTTATAATCTGGCCTACAATGAAGCAGGTAAGATAAAGCGTATAATTCGGTAGACTGTAGGCCAGAAGAAAAGCGGATTAATTAGTATGCTCCATTGTAGGGTACCTATGCTATGGATCCATATGATTAACAGTGTGAGGCAGTGTAGTGGATAGAATAGAAATAGAATGAAGATAGATTAAGTGTAGTGTAGTGTAGTGCAACATAGTCAGTATATAGTCAGGTTATAATCGAGTAGTGTATAAATGTATAAGTGAGAATAAAAAGAGTAGTCGAAAAAAAAAGGGGGGGGATCGAAAAAATCGGGCGGTACTTTGCGTACAGGCTCAACCCCCGCTCTCGTTTCCGCGCCACGCGCATGCGGAGCCGTCCGATCTCCCTGGGGGTCACAAGGAAAAGCAAAGCCCCCTGCCCTGGGTCGTGGGGGTGAAACGAAGTAGGGGCGTGGGGTCAGCAGCAGTAAGCAGCAGTGGTTTAATGTGGGTGTTTGTGTATATATGTTTGGGTTAGGGTTGACGCTTGTAAAGGTTTATGGTATAGTGTTTAAGCGGGTGTTGAGTACGCCTGCGGATAGGGAGCAGGGGGGCGGCTTGGGAAACCGCCCCCCGAGAAATTACAGGGAGAATTGATTGGTATGATTTGTGGGTAGGGGCATATATTGATACGAAAATGCGAAAGATATATATTTGCCCGTTGCCCACTTTGGTTATAGAGATTCGGCTTTAGGGGAAGAGAAATGAGGAAACAACCAGATCCGCAGCTAGTGGAATTTCTTAAAGAGTTTGTTGAAAGGACCGGGGGAAGTTCTTTCACGCTAATTACTCCCCGCGTTTGTGATCGGTGTGGGGATGACAGTAGGGAAGCTTTTCCCTCATTGTGGGGATTTGAGGGTGACTGGGAAGATCTGTGCAATGATTGTTTTGAAAAGTTAATGCTGATTGAGGAGTCTGAAGGTGGATGATTCTGTAAGGCAGGCTATTTATAAATATGAGGCCGAATACTGGCGCGCTAACGGCAAGATAGCCCGGTTGCGGTATAACCGGGGCTGGTATTGGCTAATACATCCCAATGGGCAGGAAGAAGATCGGGCTTGGCGGTATGGTGAGGTTAGAACTAGAACAGAAACATTAAAAAATCGTCCTTCATTTGTACTTGGGCGTGGCGTGGATGACAAGGAAGCCCGGGAGATTTACCACAAGCTGCTTGATGGTACTTATTGGGAAGGAAGGGAACGGGGAGATACGGAGAGGGCTTTTATCAGGGATCTTGAGCAAGTATTGAATCGAATGCCTTCGCAATTATGGCTATTTGCTACTGGCAACTTGCATGTGATGCGGAAGGATGAAAAGGGGCAAAGGGCTATTACCCAAGAGGGCGGCATGGATCCTGAATACATAGTTGATTCCCTTATTGCCGATTGTGATGGGGGTGATTGGTGATGACTGATCTGAGAATTATCGATCAGATGCGTTGGGTTATGGCCGAAACTAAGGCTGACGATGTTGATTTCAAGATGGGTATCGATGGGGTGATAGTTGTAGGGGTTGGTTGGTGTTTTGGTAGTAAAATAGCCAGCTTCCAACGGGCATATACTTTAGAGGCGATTTTGCGTAATGGGACAGATGATTTTTGGGGGCATTTCGTGAATTTAGCCAAGGAACAACGGAAAATTCTGGTAAATCGGTATTGCTTGAAATGTGGTGAGGAATTTAGCGAGATGGGATGGTGCCATTATTGCGACAATCACAGTACCAAACAAAATAAGATGGAAGAGGGGATAGAATGAGCTACGATTTTGATACTTTGGAGTATAAAGTTTCTGAGATTTCTAAGCATTTTGATAAACTGGAAAAATTGTTGAAGCGCAAAAATACCTACATCAAGGCGTTAAAAGCCAATGCCAGATACTTCGACGCGATACTGGCAGAGGTAAATCATGGCTACATAGCTGAATTATGTCGGGATGCCTTGAAAGAATTGGCGATGTTGAAACAAGAGTATGAAAAGGATGATAATAATGTTTGATCACTATCAGTATCAACAACAGTTTGTAGAAAATCATAAGGAGGGGAATCCCCCCATAAATGACGCGATTGAGTATGGAGTAGCGATTGAGCCATGTCGTCCGGAAGAGGGCGAGTTCTATTGGAAGATCATTGGGCTTCACCATCTAACACCCGAAGAGAATGTTGGCAAACATAACCTGTTTATGGATGTATTGGACGCGGCCGGGGGTCGAGTTGAGCCATTCTTTGAGGTTGATTGGACCTGGGAAGGGCGGCGGCCAGATGAGGCGGCTCCGCCTGTAAGATTGGACAAACCTCAAAATGAGCCGGGGGGCAATTTGTCTGTCTGGATTAATCAAACTGTTTCGGCTTGGGTTACAGACGACAATGAATGTAGTGATACTATTGGCAATGTCCATACTCGCCATGCCGATGAATCTGGGGGGAATACCGTGGGCCACCATAGCTTTTATGTGGTGTGGATGCTGGCAGAAGCGGGTGAAGAGCCTGATCCCCCATTGCCGCCACTCCCCGAACCATCGGATGATTGTGAAAAGGTGCTGCTCCAGATCAAGGAACTGATTGATGGTTATTTCGAAAACCAAACTTGACACTCGTTAGGGTTATGATATAATGAGAACGTGTGTTCGGTTTTTGCCGAAGGGAGAACCATGGACAAAAAGAAGTTTGTTCCAACTCCAATGGAAAAGGGGAGAGCCAGGGTAAACGATTGGGAAGAGCAGTTGTTTTTATATATGTGTGAACAAGAGGACGCTTCCCAGTCTGAAATGGTGAGAAACGCTATCCGGCATTATGCCTTAACTTTAGGCTATTTGCCGGATTTGCTTAATGAAAACAGGCGGCTTAGGGAAAATCTTGAAGACGTGCATTGTCGGATAATAGATTTGAAGAAAGCGTCGATTAAAGTTGGGCTGTACCAACAATCAAACAGGCTTGCGGAATTAGAGAATATTGTACTGGGTTATTTGAAATATGAGGATGGGTGAGGATGGAAGGGTGCCCGATAATTAAGGAGAATTTGAGATGATAACCACGAAAGAAGTAGAAAAGTTGGTTACCGAAAAGTGGCGAACCTTCGATACCCAAACTCCGCTTTTTTATGAAATTGTTGATTTTGCTCTTGAGATGTACAACCGGGGTCACGAAGATAATCCCCATACCAGGGGCGCGCTTGACTTAACTTCCCCGGCCAAAAAGGTTGTTTGGCAGCAATCCCAACATCCCATGAATAATCTGGAAGAGGCTGCTTTCTTGGCAATCGCCAAGGTTTTTGGTGATTTGCTTATGGAAAAGCAGGCGGAGTTTACCCGGCGAACTGCTAACCGCTCCGCAGATGAAATGAGTCTTACCGAAGTTGCCGAACAGCAGGAAAAGGTGATCGAAACCCTGATGGACTATATTGAAGAGGCTTATCAATTATTGAAAACAATTAAAATCATGGATGACCAATGGCATACATCGGAAAAAGTTTGGATGAGTCGGGCCGAGTCGTTGCTTTTTGGCGGAGATGAATAGGGGCGATTGGTGATGAAAACAAATTATTATAGTGTAATAATTAGTTCGATCTTGTTTTTTGTTTCGCTGGCCTTGCTTTTCTTTACAACCGGGTGCGCGGTACCAGAGGGCGATTTTTCTTTCTCAGAGGCACCCACGGCTACGGTAGTGCCTACTCCGATGCCATCACGTGAGATAAGCATGCCAGATAGCCAATTGGCGAATCTGTTAAAAGTTGTTGGGTTAGTAGTGGTGGGGTTGATTGCGATGGGGCTAATAGCGGCGGGGCTGATCGCCGGAGCAAAGTGGATTGCCAAATGGATTGATGGATTATTCGAGAAGCCAGATCTACCGCCAGGAATGGAGCCTAACGCAAAGAAAGTAGAGAGAGCCACGAAAAGCATTGATCGGGAGTTAAAGCGGGTAGATGCTAATTTAAGAGATATCGAGCGGGAATCGGCGGTATTGTTGGATGGCATTTACGCTTTACTTAGCTTCGCGGCCGGGTTGCGGGCATTGTATGACCTGTATGAGCGGGCACTTGAAATAATTTCCGCAGATCCAATTGATGCTCTCGAATTGGCAAAGATTCGCGGTCAGTTAAAGCCAAGGGATCCCATCGCGGCGGGCTATTTGGATAGTCCTCACTTGTGGACAAACACATATCGCATTCAAATAGCGGAAAATATGGCTGAATTGCTTGGGCAAGCGGTTGAGTGGTCTAGGCAGTATGTGGAACATGCCGCCAAGTTGCAAAGAGTTTTGCACGGCTACAAAACAAGCGCGGAAAGCCTTCGGTTTAGCAAGAATTACGGAGCCAACGCCAAGCCTGTTTTGGCGATAGGGCAAAAGATAAGCGATGCGTTGACCGCAGTTATGGTGATCCGGGGATTATTCCCCATTGAGCATCGAAGCGAGCGGCGGTTAGCTGATTTGTTTAGCCGCGAACCGGCTAGACTCGCTCCGGTTTCTAAGGCAACCAGGGAAAATATGGAAGTGATATTGGGAGAATAAGATGAAATTTGGGCTAAATTTTTTTGTGATATCTCTGATTTTTATCGTGCTTGCGGTCTTCTTCGAAATTTTAGCCGCGAAGAGCAATGATGAAAAAATGGAAGCGGCTGAATTGTGGTGTTTCCAGCATGGCTACCCATATGTCAAGGAGACTCAAGATCAGTATTTTTGCTTTACTCCGGTCGATGTAACGCCGGTACCTGGAGAGATAATACCATGACCTATGATCAAACATTTAAGTGGATGTCGGTTGGTTTTTGGGCGTTTATCGTGCTTTTGGCCCTGATTGGTGTTTTTATCCAGTTCAATTATTCCTTTCAGCATTGGCCGCAACTTCAGTCGGCGGAAGAGCAATGCCAGAGGATGAATGAAGCATATCATGCTAAGTGGGTCGATGGAGAACTTTATTGTTTGGTGCCTGTAGTATCTCACAAAGGAGAATGACTATGTTGATCAATGGTAAAGAGTATGAGGTTAAGTTTTATCGGGAATTTGTTTACCAGGGGAGAGAAAATAGAAATGGTGATCTCGAATCAACACCCCAAACCGAATGCCAGATATTTACGGATCCCGAAGGAGCGATTGGTTATGGGGTGACTGTTAAAAATCCCGATGATCCGATTGATGACCGGGATTACGGGCGGCGAGTCGCCTTTAAGCGCGCTCTTGAACATGCCGAGTTTGACAGACAAGAGCGCACTCAAGCTTGGGCGTGGTATAACCGGAATTACGAAACTCTTAAGCAGCGTATTAAGCGGCGGGCGTTGATGAGAAATTTGCGATCAAGCATATTTTCCACGTATTTCCAGGTGCCCCGATAAAATTGTGAAATTAGATAGCAGAACATTACGCGTTGACAGATGGCTAAAGATGCAAGGGTGGTTTGCCCACATTGTAACCGAATAATTATTTTGGGGATTGAGGTTAGAAAGCCCCGGAGTGGGTTTTTTCGGCAAAAAGGTTCGCCGTCCAAGCCTAAAATGGGAATCATGCAGATGACCAAGAAAAACATTTTTTCCGATGCGGCGGCCGCGCCACCAATGACGGCCAGAACGCCTACTTATGGAATGTCATCGACCGGGCCGACTACCGAAGAGGTTAACGAGAATATACGACAGTTGCCGACTAATTTTAGCGCGTATAGAAGTTCCCTGGATTTGGAACCTACAGTAGCGAATCAGGTTGGACTTCCCCTGGTTGAAGCGATTGTTTATGGCGGATTTTTCTTTATTGGGGGAGTTGTCGTGGCATGGTTATTCGATATTTTTACGCCAAGTTACAAAATCTATGTTCTTGAAAAAGTTTCTTTTGGGTTTGTGGTCGGATTTGTGGCGGCCTTTTTTCGGTATATTGGTAACGGGGAGTTCTACAGGGATGTTATTCAAAAGGTAGAAGAGGTTACCAAGCGTGATATCAATCAAGATGGGTACGTGGGGCCGCCCCCTCAACCAACCGTTAATGTAACCATTCCGCAACCGGGGCCAGGGGTTAGCAGGCAATTGGCCGACTTGCCGGGTGACCTGGATTCGCTTAGGGAATTTAGTCGATATGTTGTCATGGGTGAAATCACCTTTTCTGAGCAGGGCGCACTTGCTTCTGGCTACGGCCAAAAGAATTTCATGAAACTGCGAAAGATTTTTTTGGATAGGGGTTGGGCCAGATGGAAGAATGAAGAAGCGCACACAGAGGGAGTCCAATTGCTAAAGGCTGGTAGTTTGATCATCAGGGAGTTATCAAGGTTAAACGATGAGCAAGTAGAATCGGATCCGCCCGAAGAGGATACTCAATATGGGCGATTTGCTCATATCGATTATTAGGGCTTGTAATGGGGGAAACTTGTTATCAACAATTAAAACTTTCTTTCGTTTTATGTCTGGCGAAAACCCATATGACGAATTAGTTAAATGGGAATCTGAGCGAAGATTCTGGGATGTAGCTAAATATCAAATTCCCGGATTGATTCCCCAACGTAAGATCCGCCCTTATATTGCGGACTTCTCTGTTTGGGCTGACAAGATGCCCCTTGGCCTAATCATTGAGATTCAGGGAAAAAAATACCACGGCGGCGATATGTCAGAAGAGATTGCCGAAAATTGGTATAAGATTGTAGATGACTGGGAGAGGGCCAGGGAGATCTTGATTAAGGCCGGTTGGGTAGTGGTGTTCTTTCCGGCCGCGGATTGCTTTTCGCGGCCGCAGTATATGGTTAATCAGGTTAAACAAATGATTAAATCTATGGAAAAGAAAAGGAGAATTCCAAAATGAAATTAATTATCAATACTGGCGACTTGAAAGCGGGGCTTGACGTAGTTGGGGCAGCCGTGGCCGGTGCCACTACTATTCCTGTTTTGTCCGGGGTATTGCTGGAAGTTTCCGAAAATGTATTGAGACTTTCGGCAAGTGATCTGGAAAAAGACATTACTACGCTGCTAAAATGCCAGGGTGAGGATGGGGCGATAGTTTTACCCTATAAGCTACTTAGTGGTCTGATAGGTGGGCTTAATGGGGCGATTGAAATGAATCTCAATCCATCTAATCTTACCATGAAATGGGAAAGCGGGGAACAGAATGGGTCTATCAAGGGGCTAGATCCTGGGTTATTTCCGGATGTGACATATGGAGATAGTGACTATGACATCACTTTTGAGGGAGAACAATTAGCCGAAGCGATTGCTCGGGTCGTTGTATCGAGTGGCGACGATTCTGGACGAGAGTGGCTTGCTTCAGTCAATATGCGATTGAATGATGAGACTGAGGGGAAATTGTTTTTGCAGGGGGCTAATGGGTTTAAGGCTTCAATTCAGACTATGGCGGCTCCGGGTATGTCGTCGTGTGAAGCAGTAATCCCTGTTCAAAGCATTAGTCGAATTACTCAACTTGCCTCAAAAAGCAAAAATGTTGGGATCAGGTTTGTCGGCAAAGATGTCATTTTTGTTTTCGATCAGGTTGTTTGGTTGCGTAGTTCAACCCTGGAAGCAAAGTACCCCGATTTAACTGTTTTTATCCCGGAATCGAGTCTCACATCGATTAGGGTTGATAAGGTAGAATTGCTCCGCAAGCTGAATACGGCTAGATTGTTTTGCTCTGAAACCAGTATGGTTGAGGTAAAGGTCGGGGAAGATACGCTATTAATTCAAACGCGATCTGCGGAATTGGGCGACTATTCCGGCGACGTGCAATGTTCCCTTAAGGGCGATCCAATTTTCTTTGGAGCAAATATCAACTATTTTATTCAGGGGGTAGCCGTTATCCCGGGTGATGAGGTCCTTGTCGAAGCGAAAGACGCCGATAGCATTATTGCTATGAGGCCGGGAGAAGATGTTGGGTTTATTTTTTGCATGACTCCAATGCATGTTGTGGGGAGTAACCAAAATGACTGAGCCAGAACATCACGAAATTTGGAAAATGGTAGAAGATGGCTATGAGGGGATATTAAACGAGCTACATCAATTTCGATTTGACATTCCCATTGAATGGGTGTCCAGGGATGTACCGATAACGGATGGAGTATCGCTAAATATAGAGGACATTGCGGATCCGGTGAAATTTGCTTCGATTATATTGTCGATTACAAGCATCCTGCACCATCAGCAAGTATTGATTTTCAGTTTTGACCTTGCTCTTGAGCATAGGCCAGATCCAGTATCCGATGACCCTCTTCGGAGAAAAAGAGTATTGAATATAGGGCTTGGGTGTATCGGGTCTTGGAATAAAATAACCGTGACATCGTATCTGGGGATGAACAGAAGCCGAATGTCACTAGACGATCCGGGAGAGTTAGGCGATGAATGACGATGAGTTGAGGCGTAGATTGAAAGAGAATGATGCCAAACTAAAACGGGAGAGGGCTATGTCTGGAGTACAATTTGCGGTTATCTTTTTTATCCTGATGCTTATTGCCCAAATTGGTATGGAGTCTCTGACTCCCGTGGGTTGTGTTTTCGGGATTGGGTTTTTTTGGTCTTTGGGCTATGCTTTGATAGAGTTTTTTACATAAGCAATTTGGGATAGTCAATAGTCATCTTGCCGCAAGCCCCCATTTGGGGGCTTTTTTTATTACACTATAATATCAGGCTTGATTTAGCTACATAAGTATGATACTATAGCTATATGGATAACAGGCTTAATGGTAAACGACTCCCGGGTAGTATAGATGAAGTAGACCCTAGCGCGCTCAATCTACTTGTCGATCATCAATTTGGTTTTGTGGCCGGGTTGATGGAATCTCAGGCCAGTGAAGTAGAAGAGTTGATGCGGTCAGAGGTTGGGGCAAATGCGGTTAAGGCAGCATTGGCGGAATATATGGCTACGGCCAGGATCCGGTTAATGTTGTTGTCGACTCAGGCTATGACTACCCTGGATGAAGTGATGCAAGATGAAAAAGAAGACAGCAAAACGGCTACGGCTCGCGTTCGGGCCGCGGAAGCCATTTTAGACAGAGCGGGATTCCCCAAAGCCTTGCAGCAATTTCGGGTGAATGCCGATTTGCAAGAAAGCGATAGGATTTTGCCGTCAATGGAGGATGTGTTAAAAAATGTTCCGCCTGAAGACGTTCCAAGTGTTATGGCAAAATTTCGAGAAGCTTCCGTGATGATCGATGAGCTAAGGGCCGGGGGAATGATTGTAGATGGTGAAAAAATGGACTCTGACAGCGAAAAAGGATCGCCCCAGTAAGGTACTTGCCACTCATCGCGGCAAGGTGGTTTCTACTTATACCCTGGATAGGACATATGTCCACACTTATGAACTTACCGGCGACTACTGGCAAACCAGGAAAGTCCAGCCTTTGGGGTCAATAGTCGCCCTGGATCCGACTACTCAAAAAGTTGTTCCTAACTATACGGCATATAATTTTGGTCCTTTGGGGGTTATTTTGCATGATGTAGATGCAACCGAAGCTGATCAAGAGGTTGGCGTATTGGTCAAGGGCTATGCGATTGAGGACCGGTGTTGGGATAACGGTGATTACGGCTCCATTACGGCCGCGACAAAACAAGCTTTGTATCCCCGCATAATCTTTGTCAAGGTTGGCGGCCAGGGGCTTAAAACAATCAAATGACCACATTGGTTGAGGATGTCCAATTACTTCCCATTGACGAGAAAATTTTAACCGTCGATGAAGAGAAATGGTATCAAGAAAAGGCTGAAGCGGTAAAAGCCCTTTATGACGCTGGACTTGAATACCCGGCTTGGTCTGATGAACGGGCCAAGTTTCATTTTGAATCTATCACCTATTTTGTTGACGAATTTATAAAACCCGATTTAGATCGCCCCCCATTTCATGATGATTGGTATTGGTGGATGGTGAGGGAATCGGCTTATCTTAATTTAAGCCCCCGTGATCATGCCAAAACAACGTTGCATAGTATCATTAAGCCGGTGTGGGAAATATGTTGTGATCGCAATGTGACTTATTTTATCGTTTTTGCCACTACCGATGTAGCCAAGCTAATTCTTTCCCAGATCAAATCACAATTGACCGTCAACCCCCGCATTTTGGCGGGGTTTGGCACTTTTAATCCAATGGATCTGCCCGCAGAAGAAAGATTGGTCGACCAGGATTGGAGTCAATATTCGATTACGGTCAATCGCACAAATTTTTCCATCAAAGATCCTACTGTGGCTGTAGCTGGATCGTTGACCAACGTCCTCTCTCGCCGTGTGTCGCGGTTGGTAGTGGATGACTTGCTTAATGACAAGATAGCCTCTTCGGTAGCAGAATCAGAACGTTTGGAAAGTTGGTATGTTAATGACGTGCAACCGATTCTGTTAGCCGATGGGCAAGAAATTATCACTGGCACCCGATACCGGTCGGGTGATTTTTATGCCAAGATCATTGAATTATCCAAAGAAGAAGGATTGTACAAGGTCTTTATTGGTGATGCGATAATTAATGAGGTTTCTCAGGAAGTTTTGTGGCCGGAACGCTGGTCATGGAATGGCCTGATGCGCCAACGGGCCAAGATGGGTAAAACCAAATTCAATAGAAACTATCGAAATATGATTATTTCTGATGAAGATTCGGTATTCCCCATGCTTTGGTTCAAAGGTGGAGTAGATGAAAAAACAGGTCTATATTATCCAGGGTGTTTTGATCCAAGTTTAGTTCTGGGGATGGGACCGAAAATCGACAAGCGTCGTTGGTTGCGATATATAACTATAGGGGTTGATCCAGCCATAGGGGAAACGGCTGAAAGCAAATATTTTGGATTAGTTGTTCTGGGATTGGATATGAAGGGGCGATTGATTATCGCTGATATAGTCAGAGGGAAATTCAGTTTTCCTAATCAGAAACGAATAGTGCTCCAGAAAAGTCAGTTTTGGAATCCGAATTTTGTGGTAGTAGAAACCAACTCATATCAAAAAGCACTTCTGGAAGGGTTAGGGGAAGAGTCCAAGTTTATCCCTGCGGTACCATGGCTAACTACCGGGGGCGTAAGATCTAAACCGGATATTGGGGTACCGGCAATGGATGTTCATTTTGAGCAAGGCCGGTTTAGGGTGCCGCGGGGTAACAGAGATTCGGAAAAGCTAACAGATATATTGGTAGAAGAGTTGCATTTTTGGGGTAAGCATGATACCTCAGACTTAACCATGGCCTTATGGTTCTCTTATGAGCGGATTCGTCCTGAGCTAGAGCGGTTGGGAGTATTGCCGCCTCTTGAGGATATGGTATTTTTGGATCGACAGCAAAGGGAACATGCCGCCATGATTGGGATTAGTAATAAAATGCTACCAAGATCTACCGTTACACATATTAGAAATAGGGTGATGGGTGCTCCTTTGGCGCATCTATCTATTATGAAGAGGCTATCGAAAAATGATCACAAACAAAGAGCTAAGAAGATTAGACGTGTCGGGCCATATGGCAGAAATGACGATGCCTAAGAGGTATAGAAAGAAGCCCAAACTAAATTTCTTGCAAAGGGCGATATCGCTTGCGCGCCCCGGTCCTAAGCCGGTTGGTAAGCAGATCACCTATCGGATTCAGGGTAGCAATTTTCAGGCCGCCGTGATGCGAATGGGTGAGATGCGTAAGGGGCGCATTAGCTTTGATGATATGGAGCTAATGAGACATCATCCCATCGTAAAACTGGGATTGATTGTCAGGGCGGCTCCGGTGTTGGCCGCGCTCAAGCAAGCCCGGGTTGAGTGTGAGGATCGTAACATTGCCGAATTCGTTAAAGCGGTTTTTGTCAAAGAATGGCTCCATAAGGTAGGCAACACATCAATTGTGCCAAGCTATATCTATGGCGTGGCACCCCACGAAAAGGTATGGGAAACCAAGCCGGTAAAGGTGAATTATACTGATGAAGAGGGGATTGAAAAAACCGCTTACAATGGCGATGCTTCGGTTTACAAGAAGATCAAGTTTGTTCATCCGAAAACAGTCGAAAAAATGCACATTGACGAAGAGGATGATTTTGCCGGATTTGAACAGTTTAAGCGTCCAGGGGATAAACAAGATCGACTTGTCGAGCCGTGGAAAGCGTTTATGCTGGTCAATAAATATTTATATTCCGGATTATGGGGAGAGCCGGAAACAGATGATATTTACGCATACTGGTATTACTCCGAGTTGTTAGAGGCTCTTCGGGTCGACTATCTACGTTTCCGTACTATCCCTCCCATCGTGGGCCATGCCCCGGTTGGGGTGACCGAAAACACGGATGGCGAAGAGGTTGATCAGGTTACTTATGCTGGCGAAATCCTGAAATCTGCTCTCGAAAATTTGATCGTTGTTTTCCCATATGAGGTTGATGAACGCGGTAACCAAAAATGGGGCTTCCGGGAAATGGAGTTTGGCAATCGGGGCCAAGAGATTTTCACTCGCGCAATTGAAGAGTTGCACGTTATGATCCTAAGAGGGCTAATTGTGCCTGAGCGCACCGTCACTCAGAACATGGCCGCCGTGGGATCCTACAATCAGGCGGAAATTCACGCGGAAATGATGCTCGAATTCGCGAAAGGTGAATTGGATCGTTTTATCGATGCCTGTAACACGTGGTTGGTACCTCAGTTGGTTGAAGACAATTTTGGGGCCAATGCCCCGCCCTGTAAGATCAAGGTATCGGCATTTCCGGAAGCTTTGATGGAAAAAATGTATAACATTGTCATCACCCTACTGCAAAATGACAAGACCGGGGTACTCAATACCAGAGTTGCGTTTACTGAATTGCTGGATATTCTTGATATTCCGTGGCAAGAGGGAATCGCTTTCCCAGAACCAGGGGGAGAGATAGGTGGCGACGGCCAGGATGATAGCGATAATGATGATAACGGCGGGGATGACGACGAAGAAGATTAAGAGTGTTAAGGTTGACACGTGTAAAGGTTTCTGTTATAATCCTTGTTATGGAAAGAACAAATGAGCTATAATTGGGATGGGCCATTCGATCCTGTTGGAGATCTGCAAAAAATGCAACAAGAAGTTGCGGAAGATAAAATGGTTGATTGGGGTTATTTACCCGTTTTTTACGAAACCATTAGAGCGATGTGCTTAATAAATGTACCTATGCCTGTTATAATTAGCGAAGCCAAGGGAATTAGTTACCAGATTGCTAAGACTCATGCTGAAATTACCAGAAAACAGATTGAGGATTATTTGAATGGTCTGGATTTGTAAATCCTGCGGGCACGAAAACAACCGACCTGGGAATATGTACAATGTTCGTTGCGATGAGTGCAACAGATATTGGGAAGGTAACGCAACTTGGGTACAGGGGGCCGTAGCGAGTGATGGGAGTGAGATGATTCCTATTGCCACTGGCAAACCGCTAGAACATCCTAAGCCGGATTTGTGGAAGATGACTAAAGAGGCGATTGGGGCATTAATTGACCGAACAAACTTTACATGAGAACTTTGCGGAATATTTGATAGCTCAATACCCCCGGGCGGTATTTCGGTCGGATCTGGGGGGCTATACCAAACGACAAACCGCAGTTCAAAAATCTCCTGGGTATCCAGATGTGACCATATTGGTACCGGTACCCCCTTATCATGCATGCCTCATAGAATTAAAAGACGGCTTAGGTAAATTATTCAATCAGGATGGAAGCGTAGCCAAAAAACGACGACAAGCCCATACTCAGCAGGCAGCCACGTTATGGTATTTATTCCGGCATAATTATTTTTGTGATTTCGCAACATCTTTCGAAGAGGCCAGAAGGATAGCTGATTCATATTTAGATCCAGAAGCGGTAAACTGGCGGCCAAGTTACGCCACTAAGCTTCTGGATTATATGTTTACTGAGCTAACACATGAGTTGTTTGACCATATAAAACATCCTTATGTATACGCTTATTGGGAGTTTAGGCATGGCCGTCCTTTTTAGAAAAATGATAGTTCCCCTGGAAGAAGGGGATGAAGCATTACAGGATAACGATGGGCGTATATTGTTATTTATCAAAGAGGCTGATTTTGTAGCAACTGCGGCTTTCTTGGGCTACCCAAAGGCAAATCAAGAATATGCTTGGTTCCCGTTTGATGATGTAGAGAATGGGCCACAGATTAATCAAGTGCAGACCTATGTAGAGAAAGCGAAAAAGGATGAAAAAGTTACAAGCGAATAGGCGTGGGGGAAGATTAACCTATGTTGATTACGAAAAACGTTATAATTGGTTGGTAGAATTTTTCCAGGAAAATGAAGGGCGCGCTCCATCATATGATGAGGTTAGCGAAGGATGGGGTGTGTCTAAAACTTCAGTTGCAGCTACATTAAAGCGATTTGAAATGAAGGGATGGATTACTTTAGCCCGGAATGACAACGGCCATGTTATCCCCGGTTCGATGAGATTAAAGAAAGGTGTTGTTGATGGTTAGCATTCTTGATATCTATGACGAATTACCGGAAGACGAAAAGGAGATTATAACGGAACATGTTTTATTTCTTATTAGGGAAAACAAGGAATCCAAAACGGCTATAAAAAGTATTCCAGAGGGTTTTAGGAAGTATTTTAGCCTTGAATTTGGGTTGGGGATTGGTAATAAAGAGGGTCAATTTATCGGCCTTGCTTGCAAATCTTGTAATGCTTTTCACCCAAGACATAGCGAAGATTGTCCAACACAGGAGTTGATGAATGCAATACCCCAAAGTTAGCGTAGTTGTCACCACGTACAATCGTCCCAAGTCCTTGCAAGCTATGTTGGAGCATCTTAGAGCGCAACAGCATATCAACTGGGATGATTTGGAAGTCATCATTATGGATGACGGAAGCGTAACAGATCCCATTAAATTTCATTCCCCCGAATTATGGCCGTTTGAAATTGTTTACGAATATCATCAGCGCGGCGAAGGGCCACAGCTTTATAGTCTCAAAAACCGGGCTGTTGACATAGCGAAAAACCCTGTTATTTGGATGTTGGATGACGATCTGATCTTTGATCGGCATACATTGATTATTCTTAGAACTATTCACGCGTTACTTGAAGACATTCGTCCTGTAGTACTTCCGCATTATAGCGATGCGGCGGAGCCTCATCATTTCCAAAATCCTTTTCCCCTGGACGTTAGCCCGGAAGAAAAAACCCATTGGGTATCTTTTGCCGGATTGTCGTTGTGGAAAAAGGATTTTTTGAAAGTCGGCGGCATTGACGAAAATTACGATGGGGCAATGGGGTTTGCCGATTTGGATTTGGGGATCCGGCTTCACAAGGATGGATGTTGTAATATCATGGTTGATGGGGTGACCTGTCATATTGACGATGCTGAAACCGGCTCTTGGCGTCATCAGTTTTTGGAAAACCACCAAAACGGCAAGTATTTTCTGAATAAGTGGGGATTGGAAGAGGCGGCCAAGTACGACATAACTCCATGATCGTAGTTTGTCACGTTCCTAAATCGGCTGGAAATAGCTTTAAGAGGGCGTTGCGGAAAATTATGGGTGATAAGGTATTATCGATTTCCGCCGCCGCTTATGCCATGATAGATCCGGCGACTAAGGCTCTCGAAGATAGGCATTTAAGAAATTATGAAGTTATTTTCGGCCATCTTCTCCCCGCTCCATATCTCCCGTTAAAAGGAAAGTACAATATTACTTTCATAACGTGGATGCGGGATCCGGTTGACCGGGTTATTTCGCATTACAACTTTCTGGGATTAGTGTACAATAACTCAGGCTCGCTACAACAACAGGTGGTAGATGAAGAGTGGAGTTTGATGGAGTTCGCTTTGCATCCCAGAATTCGCAATCTATATAGCCGGTATTACGAAGGGTTTGGGCTGGAAAGGTTTGATTTTGTTGGAATCTTGGAGCACTATCGGGAAGATCTTGATTGGCTTTCCAAGAACTTCTTTAATGGCGAATTGGGTTATGGGGGGAATTTGGAGCACTATCATACCCTAAAAAACCCAAGCGACTCTATCGGTACCGTTGAGCGAAGTAAGATTCGTGACTATCATAGTAGGGATATGCGATTATATGAAAAGGCATTAAGGTTGAGAGATGGTCGGTAAATCTTACTTTCTTAGTCGGGGCTTGCTTAACTTGGCTATAAAGACAACATTTTCTTTTGTCAATCTCATTATTGCTATCGAAGTTTGCATAGCAGTTAAACAACATGGGCTAATCGGGATCTTAGGGATGATAGATTGGGTTTTGGTTATGCTTGTGCTTGGTACTGCGGCCGCGTGGTTTCACGTAAGGCAAGTTGAATTAGATAAGGCGCATCAATTAATGGGGAGTCCATTGGGGCATGCCAAAAATACCAGAAATGCTAGAAAATGAGTGGCCGGAGTATCCGGGCGATTCTGAAATCAAAATACCGCCCTATGTAAGCCAAATTGAAAGAATTCTGGGTTTAACTTCATACGATATTTACCAGACAGCTTACGAAAAAGGATGGTGGGATGAGCCGCGCTCGTTTGGTGATATTATCGCCTTAATTCATTCTGAATTATCAGAAGCATTAGAGGCTTTCAGGAAACATAATCCCCCTAGCGAGAAGATTCCTGGTTTTACTCAAATTGAAGAAGAATTGGCTGATGCTGTTATCAGGATTTTGGATGCTAGTGCAAAGCATGGGTGGGGGGTACCGGGGGCAATTGTAGCTAAAATGGAATACAACAAAACTCGCCCGCATAGGCATGGGGGTAAGGCATTATAATGACAGGAAAAGTTGTTGCGGTTGTGGCCGACTGGGGAGATGGTTTTGCTCAATTACATGCCTCAAAAATATCGGATTTTTGCGGCATAGAAGCGATTGCCGTTCGCGGATATGATCATGAGCCTGTTGTCCTCAACAGGATGATTGAAGAGGCCGATGGGGATTATGTATGGTTTACGGATATAGATGATACAATCATCTACCCTGATACGGCGCATGTGTTGGCTACATTTTTGGACAGATACCCTCAAGTTGGTATAGCCTGCCCCCATCGCTCAAGTGAACCGCGGGGAGCTAACCAACCTTACGTGTGGTACCTGGAAGACAATACCTGTGCAATGTATCGCAAATCAGTCGGGGCTAAGTTTGATCCCGACTTTATTTTTACCGGTTGGAATGATCTGGATTTCGGAGAAGAGGTTAAGCATCTGGGTTTTCAGGTGGTGAAGTACGGGTTAATCAGTGTCCAGAAGAGCCATACGCCTTATGGCGATTGGAGTAATTTTAGATCGGCCTACAATGCCCGGAATCGATTGCTACTTGAAGCAAAATGGTATTGGGTTGGTCGCGCCAAGTGGCAAGGTGTTGATCATTATAACGAGTTGCAGGCAGAGCATGGTAAGGAAATTCCAACCATGTTTGAATTAGCATGGTGGTCGGAAGACAAACTTAATCGGTTTGCAGCCAGTATTGATATGGAACACCCTCAGATTTACGAATTGGCCGATAAAGGGCCGGGGAATGAAGAATGGAGCATCAACAATATTTAGTCAATTGGGCGATTGAGGTTCAAAGAACAGAATCTTCATTTGTAAAGAACAGTCTGGGTTGGCTGATTTATGGCTACGTAAGAGCCTACAAGCCTCAACGTTGTGTGGAGTTCGGGGTACTTCATGGCTATTCTACCTTGTTTATTGGCGGAGCACTCAGAGATAACGACCTGCCTGCAATGCTAGAATCTTTTGATCGATGGCCGGGGCATTTGCCGGGTTTGAGGGATCAGGTTGCGGCCAGGATTGAAGCGTGTGGTATGAATGATCTGATTACGCTTACCACATTGGATGTACTTATCAACCCCCCAGATTTGGATGATATTGATTTTTTAATGGTTGACCTAAATAATACGGCGGAAACCCTTGAATGGATCATGAATAGATTTGCTCCAAAAATGAGCGAAAAGGGATTTATGATTTTCGAAGGGGGATCGGAAGAGCGGGATCATGAGGTTTGGATTGAGCAAAACCGGCTTACTCCCATCAAAGAAGCATTTCAAAACTGGGTTTGGGATAATTGGCAATTTCATGTAATAGAGCCGTGGCCTAGTATGACCGTGATAACCAGGAGATAAAAGACATGATCAAGTCGCGGCAAGTTCCGCTATTTAAGCCATATGTCAATCAAAAGGCGATAGCCAATGCTATAAAAGTGCTTCAATCGGGCTGGATTGGGGAAGGGCCAGTTTCAGAAGAGTTTGAAAGGAAAGTTGGAGATGTGTTAGGGGTCAGTTACCCGGTTTTAACAAACTCCGGTACCGCGGCCTTGCATTTGGCATTAATCTTGGCTGGAGTACATCCCGGCGATGAAGTGATTACTACGGCGATGACATGTACCGCAACCAATCACCCCATTTTGATGTGTGGGGCTACTCCGATTTTCGCAGATATCGATTATCAAACCGGCAATGTGGATCCGGCTGATATCGAGAGGCGAATAACTGAGCAAACCAAAGCTATTCTGGTTACCCATTGGGGCGGATATCCCTGTGATATGGAATCCATAAATCAAATTGGACCTAAACTGGACAAACATATTGCGATTATCCAGGATGGGGCGCATGCTCAGGGAGCTTATCTTAATGGCTATCCTATAGCTAGATGGTCTGATTTTTTTATGACCAGTTTTCAGGCCATTAAAACTGTCACTATGGTTGACGGCGGTTTGCTTGGTTGCAGGTTTCCGGGTGATGCGGAAGAGGCCAAGCGGTTGCGTTGGTTTGCCATTGATCGCCAGCATCGGGAGCTTGCCCCAGATGGATACTACAATCATCGTGATATAGACAGGGTTGGATACAAATACCAACCTAACGATGTGGCGGCCGCGATTGGTTTGGGGAACTTGGAAGATTTTGTAGAACTTGTAAAACAACGCCAACGAATCGCCAAGATGTATGAAAACAAGTTAAGAGGCGTGTCGGGGGTAACCCCGTTTAAGAATGATCCCGGTTACGATAGTGCATATTGGTTGTTTTCCATCCACGTAGAAAACAGAGATGATTTTATTGCCGCCATGAAAGATCGTGGGGTAGGGGCGGGGGTTGTCCATCGTCGCAATGATGTCTATGGGGTTTTTGGTGGTCGCCGTAGTGACTTGCCGAATTTAGACCGTTATGAAAAAACTTATGTTAGTATCCCTATCCATAATATGATGACCTATGAAGATGCCGGATACGTTATCGAGTGCATCAAAAGAGGTTGGTAATGAGTCAAAACTTAGTTAACCATTATCTTAACTTGGTTATGGCTTGTTTGTGTGATTACGTCTATCCCGATCCAGATGAGATGCAAATTAGAACAGAACAGGATAAATGGTTTGGGAGATATCACCCTCGCAAAGCGCATGCCATGACTGGCATGGCAAGGTTGCATAACGTAGTAAAACTATCCCAACGAATTTTTGATGCCGATGTTCCCGGTGATTTTATGGAGTGTGGAGTTTGGCGGGGCGGAGCATCTATACTTATGAAAGCCTGTTTGGTGGCCGCCGATTGCAGGAATAGAAACTTGTGGGTAGCTGATTCTTTTGATGGTTTGCCGGAGCCGAATTTGGAAAAGTGGCCTAAAGATCGCTTCAAAATCAAAATCTGGGAAGACCCTAAGCTTTCTGTTTCTTTATCAGAGGTACAAGAAAATTTCAAGAAATATGGGCTATTAGATTCGTCGGTTAAATTTCTTGAGGGTTGGTTTGAAGATACTATCCCCTCGGCTCCGGTAGAGCAGCTTGCCTTGTTACGGCTAGATGGGGATATGTACGGCTCTACCTGGGTTTGTTTAGAGCATTTATATCCCAAATTGGCCGTGGGGGGGTATATCATAATTGATGATTATTATGCTTTACGACAAGCAACACAGGCAACCGATGATTATCGCAAAAAGCATAAAATCGAAACAGGGTTAACGTCCTGTGAAGAAAATGCCCCAGATGGAAAAGGTTGGGGTGTTTTTTGGAGAAAAGAAGATGACGTTTAAAACAAGCAAGTTAATTAACGAATCCGTATCCTCTGATCACGCAGGGATGCCATTGTGTCCAGGACAAGGTTTGGAGCATGATTGGGTTGATATGGAGATAACCAATTCCACAGATGCCCCCTTTGGATCCGGATATAAATTTCGCACATGGACAAGAGAAGTTTGTCGGAATTGTAAAGCCATCAGGCGACAGGTTTGGGATAATGATGGTTATGGGGGTCAGGGTATCCCCACGGTGCAATTGTGAGAAACAAGTTTTTCCCGTTTGCCTATGATACAGTTGTGGCGGTAGTTTCCGATTTGCACGCCGGGGGAACAACTGCTCTATGCCCGCCCGCGGTAACGATGAATGAGGGCGGTACTTATCGACAAAGCAAGTTGCAAGGTTGGCTATGGGTTAATTATCTTGCTTACTGGGACATGATAGACGAATTGTTAGCTGCTCCAGAAACGCAACCGCGATTTATTATGGTGCTGTTGGGTGATCTGATTGAAGGGTTGCATCACAAGCGGACTCAGCTATGGACTACTAATCTTAACACTCAGGGAAAAGCGGCGGAAGAGGCGTTGCAAGAAGGATACAAGAGGAATCCAGATCACATGTTTTTCGTGAGAGGGACGGCGACTCACGTGGGGGATGAAGGATTAATGGAAGAGGCTATCGCCCAAAATTTCGGGGCCGTGGGGCCAAGGGAAGGAGTGTATTCGTGGTACCACTTGCAGTTAGATATTAACAGCATAATATCTGATTATTTGCATCACGGGAGTGGATCTGGGAGAGAATGGACCAAAGCGAATCCGGTTAACAACCAAGCTGCGGATCTGGGGTTGAATTACTTCGAGAGGGGAGAAAAGCCGCCAGATGTCGCTTTTCGCGCTCATGTGCATCAAAAAGGCGATAGCTACGATAACTTCAAAATACGCGTTATATCATTACCATCTTGGCAATTAAGTACGGAATTCGGCCACAAGATAGGCCGGGGTAAGCAGTTGCCAATTGGCAGCGTTGCGTTATTAATAGGCGATAGCATCTATGACGTAGAATCGTATTACAGATGGTCGCCGGGAGTCGAACCTTGGAAGATAGAGTCGAAAGATACGAGCGGCAACATGGGATTGATGGTCAAGAAATTCTCCGGCTTCTGGAAGAAGCAAAGAGAGAATCCCCCGAATCGCCAGGGGGAATGACTACTAGCCAAATGCTCAGGGCATTGGGTTGGAAAAGAAATAGTCACAGGTTTGGAAAATTACGCGAATGGATCAGGGAATTAATAGATGACGGATTAATTGAGCCATGTTCGGTAAGAATAACAACGGTAGGGGGGGATGAAATGACTACAAGGGGATATCGGCCAACGGGAAAGGGGTTGAATCTTTTAGATGATATCGAAATTGGAGAGGACGGCCAGGGCGATAGTCGGTGAACATACTGGTCGCGATACGTCTGCTTGGTCGGTTGCCCGCACAACCGGCCAACCTAAAAAGACTACCCGAATCGAATGCGGCGAGTGGATTTTATATGTTAACCTAGAAAACGAAAGTATCTATATCGCGAAAAGCCCATGAAAGAACTTGTACATCGATCAAGATCGCAGGCAATGAGAAAAAGAAAAGATTTTATTGATCTGCCAGAAGCCTATGAAAAATACTACAAATTTCTATACTTTTTGGTTAAGAATTTCAACCCTATTCATATATTAGAGTTGGGTGTATATAAGGGTATTTCATTGCATCATATGTGTTTGGCGGCGCATCCCGCCACTAAAATTGTGGGGGTAGATATCGATTTAACGCAAATTCACCCCAGAGCGAATCTTGGTGATGTCAGACTGGTTAATTCCGATAGCATTAAATATCTGGCAACACTCCCAACCGGAAGTATGGATGCGGCCATAGTGCATCTTGACACAGTACATGAGTTTGAGCACGTGCGAGTTGAACTTGCGGAAGTAGAAAGGGTATGTTGTTCACCGTCAATAGTTTGTATTGATGATATCGATATATCGTCAGATATGTCTCGATGGTGGGGTAGCCTGCAAAGAAAAAAAGTTTATATGCCCGAATTGCATGTAACGGGTTACGGGTGCGTGCTCATATGATGGATTTGGAATATTGGAGAGGTCATATAAATGGAGTAATTCTTACCCAGTACAGGCAGTACATTCAGGGACGTGTATCCGATTGGGGTTGTGGGGCCGGTTATATAACCAGAATTATAGCCGAATCTCCAAAGGTGGATAGTGTTTTGGGAATAGATATAGATGATAGCAAATTCCCCGAAAAAACAAGCAAGATGTCTTTTTCAAAAGAAGATATTTGCCATCTAAATTATGTTAAGGCTTTTGATACAATTGTTTCCTTCCACACGTTGGAACACGTTATCGCCCCCCTGTCTGCTATTCGCAATATGTTTAGGGCTATGGATACGGGTTTTGTGATAATTAGCGTTCCTTATGGCCGGGCCTATTTTAACCCCGACCATCGCCACTTTTTTACCGTACAAGACATTGTTTCTTTGTTAACCAAGGTAGGGTTTATAGAGATAGAATGCTACCATGATCGAAGGGTAGATGTCCATGGCGATCAGCATGATTGCGTAACCGGATTATTCCTAAAACGAAAGGCGTCGGAATGACTTGTATACTTGTCCTTGGTCACCCCAGAAGCGGAGCATCGTTAGTTGCTTCTTTGCTTCATAATCTTGGAGTCTACATGAATCCCACGGCGGGGGATGAAATAGGAAATTCTTTTGAAGACAAGGAATTTAGCGATCTCCATAAAGAAATGTTGGGGGGATCTTGGCTTTATCCTACTCCATATGATTTTTCCGAATATCATGATCGCTATGAAGTATTAATCAAAGGGCGGGCTAAACGTGATTCATGGGGTTACAAAAATATCGGAACTTCATTTGTTTTTCAGGATATTATACCTCTAATCAGGAAGTATGATGGTGATATACGGATAATAGTTGTGAGGCGGGCGGCGGAAGAATCTGTTGCCAGTTTAACAAGAAGACTAAGGCTATTGCCGTTTGAGTCAACGGAAACGGTAACCAAGTACATAGCTGCGGTTGACCGGGCCGCCAATAAATTCAATGGTCCTATCCTTACCGTGTCTTACAGGCAGATATTGAAAACTCCGCCGCACCACATTATGCGATTGGCCGAATTTGCTGGAGTTTCCAATGATCCCGGTGTATGCGATATAGTTAAGCCAGCGTTGTGTCATTTTAAGTGGGAGTATTTGCAATGACCGCGATTGAAGCGATGAATCTTACCAAGGAATTATCGATAAAACAGCAAAAGTTAAAATACTTGTATTGGATTAATGGTGATTTTAAGATATTTTCAGTTTTCCGGGAAAATTGGTTGTTTTTGGCTTATCCAAATGGTGTATCGACAATAAGCAAAAAGGGGAAAGAAATTTTGGCAGGAGAATTGAGCTAGTGAAAATATTACTTGTTAGTACGGCCGCGATAAGAACACCCCCAGAAGGTTACGGGGGGATGGAAAGGGAAGTTGATTGGCTCAGGCGTGGGATCTTGGAAATGCAAGAGGGGCTAACGTCAGACTGGTCGATTCAGGTTGATTTGGTTGCCGCCCCTGGATCCCCAGAAGCAAAATTTACTGCTGATGACGAAGCGGCATTCCCCAAGTTGGTAGAAGACTCGATTGACGATTATGACATCGTTATCGACTTCTCTCATGATAAGCAGATTGGCCGCCGTTGGCCCGAGTTGCCTCAGATCAATGTTTATCAGGTTATGACGGTTGGCTGGCCGGTTAACCCTGTTTACATCTCTAAGGCTCAAAGAGACTATATCGGAATCGATGGACCTGTGATATACTACGGCATAGATCGCGATGCCTATCCGCCGAATTTGAGCGATGTTAGAAAAAATTACATGCTTTACATAGGCAGCTTAATTCAAGAAAAGCGTGTTCACTGGGTAGCGGAAGCTGCTCAGATTCTACGGCAAGGGGGTGATAATGTTCGGGTCATTATCGCCGGTCCACGTTGGCAGGCGGAATATTGGCCCACATTAGACGTATTGGCAGGGTTGGATTTCGTTACGATGATTAACGAAGTCGCCGGAGAGCAAAAGCTAAAAGTAATTCAAAATGCGGGCGCGTTGGTACATCCCGTGGGCGGAGCCGGATGGATTGAAGCAGGTGCGATTATTGCCCTGGAAGCATTAACATGCGGTATCCCGGTTATCGCTACTCCCAACGGGTGTTTACCGGAGTATATCAGGCCAAATATCAATGGGTTTTTGGTTGATTCGCCCCAAGCGATTGCTATGGCATACAAACAAATAAATGGGATTAGACCGCGTGATTGTCACGCGTCTACGGCCAACTACGATTATCGTAGGATGGCAGAAGAATATCTTGAATTGGCCGGACAGGTGATGACCGGCAAGAGATGGGGAGAATAGGAGTAAACAATGAAACTCAAGATCTTTCTTATGTTAGGGTTACTTATATTGGCGTTTGGTTTAATGACCGGAGTCGCTTTTGCTCAGGATGTACCCCCGGAAGCCCCGCCTACGGCGGTTGAGGGAGTCCAGTGGTTGGCGATATTCCTTACTGCGGTAGTGGGACTTTTCGCCAACCGGGTTGTGGAGTTTATTTCCGGGTTGGGTTTTCTGAGTGGGGATGATAAAGAAAAGCTTCGCCAACCGGTACTTGATCTTATCGCCGCGGCGGGAGCAATTGGTTTGGGTTATGTGGTTGCTTTCCTTACCCCGGTCGCGGAGATGTTTGATGAACGTGGCTTGTGGGCTATCGTGATCGCCGCATGGCCGGTTGTATATGCATGGTATCTAGCTCAGAAAGCTACGGGGCCGAAACGAGTTGTGGAAACAATTCTCGAACTTTTGCCAGAAACGGCGGATAAGTAATGATTGGCCTAGTTGTTCCAAGTTACAATGATAGGCGATTTTTGGAACAACTTTTCACGGGCCTAGTAACCACTTGGGCGGGGTATTCGTACTCCGCCCTTGTGGTTGACGATCTATCTACGGACGGCACCAGAGAATGGCTTATCGATTCTGGTATAGACACGTTGGCCCTGGAAAGTAAAGGATATTTTACCGGTGCATGTAATGCCGGGATCGACTATTGGATGAAAAATAGTCAAAATCTCGAATTAATTCTTTTGCTTAATTCGGATACTATTCCGATTCACAGGTGGGCAATCGAATTAATTTCTACCGTTAAAAAGATGGATGCCGGTATAACGGGATGCACTTTGCTTAACCCAGATGGCACGCTGCAGCATGCCGGGGGATATGATGCCGGTTATCACTTTGACATTAATAAGCCATGGATGCGATTTCATCAAGATCGCTATGTGCCATGGGTAACCGGGGCGGCAATGGCGATCAGGCCGGATGTTATACGAAAGATTGGCCTACTGCCATCCAAGCGGGGGGAACAATATGATGCGTCTGATAGAAATTATTGCGCCAAAGTTTGGTTGGGTGGATTCCAGATCGCGGTAAGCGCGCTCAGTAATTTTTATCATCATACTCATGAGGCCAGGGCGATCAGGTTGCCTAGAGGGGATTACGTGTTACGGTGAAATACTATGATTTGGGTGATGATTTACGAAAACAATATCAAGATGCCCTGCAAAAGCATATAAAATCGGTCCAAGAGGCCGGGAAAGAATTAGGTGTTTCTCCCCATTTGTTAATGATACATGACCTGAGTAAGTGGTCAGAAGAGGAATTTGTTCCATATGCCTTGCACTTTTTCGGGGGTGGCGCGCCTAATTTGTTTGCTCCGGCATGGTTACATCACATTCACTACAACCCCCATCACTGGCAACATTGGGTTTTCCCAGACAACTTTGAACTAAAGGGGGCAAATACTTTTCAGGGAACAGTTATGATGCCAGAAGAGTACGCTTTGGAAATGATTGCTGATTGGATTGGGGCAAGCAGGGTGTATAGCAATACCGATGATATGTCAAAGTGGCTTAGAAAAAGTGTTCCGAAGATCAAGTTGCACCCCGCAACACGTGAATATGTAACCAAAATTCTTAAAGACATAGGGTACAAGTCTTTATTCGAAGAAATTCAATTCTCGGATTTAAGGGAAGGTAATGGCGATGACTAAATTGGCCTTAGTTCGCGATAAGCATCTTAACTTACATGATATCGGCAATTACTATGGGCTGACCAAACTGGGAGTAGACCTGCTTTTGTGTGGTACGCGCAAAGCCCCATGGGATCAAATAATGGAAATGTACCCGTTAGCTACACCGGTTTGTTACTCTGAGTTGTATGAAGTATTTCACCATGATCCTGATGTCATCGATGTCCCTGATGCCTTTTATGATTTTAGCAGATATTTTGTTGATCGGTTTGAAAAAACCGTTGTGGTAACCTGGGAGAATCTACCGGGGAAAGTTAGTCTAAATCCTGTTGCACTTGAGACATTGCGTAAAGCGTGGAAGGTAACGGCTAGAAGTGGATTGGCCTTGTATACTGATATTCGTATGCATGAAATAGATTTCAATAAAATCTTTTATATTCCGGGGGCGGTTGATACGGACTTTTTTCAGCCCCCCCCAACTCCGCCAAAAAACAACGTTGTTTTATTTGTGGGTCGATTGACCCAAGAAAAAGGCATTTTAGATTTAATTTGGGCGGCCAGCGTAACCGATGATATACACGTTAATGTTATTGGTGAGGGGGATCCGATTTACGAATCGTTGGCAAATCACTATGCGCCCGGAAAATTTAATTTTCTTGGTCATGTTGACCGAAAATATTTACCCCAATGGTACCAACAGGCCAGTGTATTTTGCTTACCAACTCTTCCTTTGCTTAATGATCATGATCCTTTTGGGCAATGGGTTGAACAGTTTGGGCAGGTTTATATAGAAGCCATGGCCTGCGGTTTGCCTATTATTACGTATTCAAGTCCAGTTGTGCAAACCATTATTCCCCGAGACACTCCCATGATAGCTCCGCGTGATTGGGGGGGATTGGCTTATATGCTTGCTACCTATTCAGATCCAAATAATATTACATATGATTGGAAAGCCAATTCTGAGGCAAGTCGCAAGCGTGCTCTTGAAAAATTTTCGCAAATAGAAGTTGCCAAGCGAATCAAGGATTGGTATGAATTATGAATATAGCCGTATGTATGATCGTGTTAAATGACGAAGATAATATCGGCCGCGCTCTACATAGTATTTATTGGGCAGACAGGTTGATTATTGTTGATGGCGGATCGGTCGATGGTACGGTAGACATTATTCAGAATCATTGTCCAATCCCGTATACGCTGATAAGGCAGGAGTGGGATAACCATTTCTCTAAACAACGTCAGTTTGCTAATAATGAGATGGCTAATTTAGAGAACTTATCACAAAATGTTTTTGTCGATGAAGGAGATTGGTGGTGGGTTAGGCTCGATTCCGATGAGCGATTTCCCAGAGAATGGGAGCAAATAACCCAACTTATCCCAACATTTCCCAAAGAGGTTGTTTGTGTCCGGGTCAGGCAGGTTAATTTATATCCAGATGTAGACACTTACTCAGCACGCCATGGGGGATGGGAAACGCACCCCAGACTATTTAAGAATATATTGCTTCCGAATGGGGGATCAGCTTGGAGATGGCAGGGGCAGGTACATGAATACCCTGAATTGATGACAACCCGGGGATTGCATTATCCCGATGGGGGAGAAATTATTGATGTTAGCTTGCCGGTTGATCATTATGGTTGGCTAGATCCTGAACGCAGGGCGGATCGAGAGTCGTTATACCTAGAAATGCCGGGATCTAATTTTCAGGCAGGTCAAATCACAAACAGAAAGCACGTAGTTAGAAAGGTTCCCAAATGCGAGTAGCGGTATATTGCGATCACGTTGGTAGTTCCGGGATTGCCCCAAACGACCAGTATGGCGGCGGAGAATTTTTAACATTGGGGTATCTACACATCCTAAGTCAGCACTATGATGTAATCCCAATTGTCAATAATTATATATATCCCAATTTCGACCATCCCGGTCGTTATGGATTGCCGGAAGCAAACTATAAGTGGAAGCCAATTGGCACCGATATGGGTTGGATCCGTAATTTTGATGTTTTTATCAATATCAGCCATGGTCGCATCTTGCCCCCGATTTGTCGCCGGAATATTCTGGTAGTGATGTTCCCCCAACACAAGGATTGGGACGTGTCCGGCTACGATACAATCATCTCTATTAGCGAATATACTGCTAAATGGGTAAAGCGATACTGGGGTCGGGATAGTGATGTTGTGTATCCCCCATTGCCGGTACAGGCCATGACCACTACAGAAGTCCAGAAATACCCTCAAATTATATCGGTTGGCAGATTCTTCCGGGTACCAGGGGGGAACAACAAAGGCCATGAAGTGCTTATCAAGTCTTTTCAAAACCTGTTTTTAGAAGACTGGAAATTAAAATTGGTTGGCAGTATTCAGGACAGAGCTTATTACAATGAAATGAGAGCCTTGGCCGGAGATGATCAGCGAATAGAATTTGTCCATGATTTGTCAAGAGAGCAATACATGGATGAAATGCGAAGATCTCAGTTTTTGTGGGCGGCTACAGGATATCAATCGCTCGCTCCGTCCAGCAAAGAGCACTTTGGCATTATTGCGGTTGAAGCTATGGCTTCTGGTACTGTGCCCATTGTTAACAATTCTGGGGGCACTCCCGAAACCGGTGCGCTTACTTGGGACAAACCAGTCGATCTAACCGAAATGACCCGGAAACTAATTGAAGATCGTGACAGGTGGATGGATGTTATTAAGGGTCAGATGCAAGGGGTAATGAAGTTTGATTTGTCTAATAACAAACCCCTGTTGGATGTAATGGAAAAAGTGGTTGTGATTCAAAATGATCCAAGCAAGGGGCGAATCTATTCCGATTACTCAACCCCGGACAAAGTTAAGATTGGGATATTATCAGATAGCCCTAATAGCACATTGGGGTTTGGTGTGGTGACCAGATCTTTGATCAGGGAATGGCAAAAAATGGGTTTTAGGATTGCTGCTTTTGGTCGCCATGATCCCCCCTCGCCTCATCCAAAACTTCCCCCAGAAGATATAATGGCTATGTTTAATCAAGTAATTAACGATGATAGATTGGTTACCGGTCCTCAACAAATGGCCGTGCTTCGGGAGAAGTTAGCAGACAGGGGGGAGATTTGTACAATTTGGCGGGATCCTCGAGATGGATGGGATGGTGTTATCGATTTCATCAAACACGAAAAACCCGACGTGCTCTATATGAACTATGACATAGGAAACATAAGGTCTATTATAGACACAATAAGGGCGGCCAGTATGACAATGCCGCCTTTTGTGGCTTATTTTCCGGTAGAGGGATTTCCCCTGCTTCATCAATACAATGAAACAATTCGCCTTATTCGATTACTTAATGGTGTTCCGGTAACCTATACCAAATTTGGGGCTATGGCTATCGCTCAGTCTGGTGGGCCACAAGTGGATTACGTGTGGCACGGGGCCGATCATGCCAACTTCAGGAGATTAGATGAGCAGACTCGTAATGAATTGCGCTTTAGTGTAGGTGTTCATGATAAGTTTGTTTGTATGTTTGTGGGGCGAAATAAGCGCACTAAAGGCATTCTTGGTTTAATCGAAGCGATCAAGGTGTTGAAAAATATGGGTAGGCATGATATAGTGTTTTATATCCATACATGGCCTAATGATCGCATGCCCAATTCTTCGGCTCCGCTTGAAGAAATCGTGCGAATTGAGGGTATCGAAGACATGGTTATTTTTCCGGATGAAGATTTTAATCAAGTGTCTGGGGTACCCTTTGACAAAGAAATAATTATTCATGCTCAGGACACAAATGATCTAAAAGAAGTTCAAAGAATTAATTTGAAGTCCATGAACATGGTTGAGCGTTATAATTTGGCAGATTTGTATGTGAACTGTAGCGAGATTGGTGGATTTGAGTTGCCGTTGGTAGAAGCAATGGGTTGCGGTCTACCGATTTTAAGTGTAGACGACAAGGCCGCCCAAAGAGAAGTTTTGGGAGATACGGCCATGTATGTCGACGTGGCGCATTGGGACAGGTTCCATACATGGGCAAAGCTGGCGCAATTTAACCCGGAACAAATGGCACAGGCCATACATGAAATATCCATGGATCCTAAAACACTGGCCGAATTTAGGTTGAAATCATCGAATCGATGGCAGCAGTTCAAATGGAAAGATACGGCCAAGGTATTAGCAGATGAGATATTGGAGCAACATTTATTATGAGGGATTTTACGCCTCCAATTAAAAAAACGAGATACATTAAGCCGGAAATGAATCCTGAGCCACCCCCGGAAGGTACCCAATTTAGGTGCAATGGATGCAACAGAGAATTGTTTGGGGTGTTTGATGGAGTGGGAAGGCTTGTCATCAGATACGGGAATCGAGTAACCACTATTACCGGGATAGTTAATTGCGAGTGTCGCAAATGTGGAGTAGTAAACAGCATCGATACCAGAAAAGTGTCATACAAGATCGATGTTACCTATGGCACCATGTTAGCGGAACCACTTGCAACACAGGCAGCTATCCAATATGCGGAAAAGCATAACATCGATTTGAGGGAAATCCCGGCAAATGGCAAAGTCACCATCTCAGAAGTTAGACAGTTCCACGAAAGAGAGTCAGGAAGTTAGGGCTATTCAAGCCTTAGTAGAAATCCTGAGTGAAAAGCTACAAGAAATTCATGTCATCACTAATCAATTAGCTGGCGTTGATGACGTTTTACGAGAAACATCTGAATATCTTGTTGAAAACTTTGCAAGAATAGATGAATCGTTGTTATTGATTCTTAGAAAATTAAACGGTGACGGAAAATTAACCAAAGCCCAACGTGACGATATCAAGAGAGATACTAAGGAACTGGAAGCACAGGCGATCAAAAGTCGTATTCGCTCTTTAAGAATTCAGATATTACAACATCAAGAAAATCTCAACCGGCTAGAAGAAAAACAGTCTAGGGAAGGCGATGACTTTGCGACTACAAATGAAATTATCAGACAGCAAAGATTTATTAACGAGAAGCAGGAAAAAATTCTCGAATTGGAACGGGATCTCAAATGATTTTTTTGTACATCTTCTTTAGCATTTTAGCCCTTGGCGGTAAACTGACGTTTTTCGGATGGCTTTTGTATGAGAAGTTGAGGGGTGCTAATTCGGTTACGTTATTACTTATGGCCTTTTTCGCTCTGTTGTCAATAGAGCATCTTCTTATTTTAAGCACGCTGCTTACACATATTGGGATGCCCAATTTGTTAGTTAGACATTTCGAGCTTCCCATTGTAGCGTTATATGCCATGGGAATTCTAAACTCGATTTTCTTGGTTTTTGTTATGATCGGAATTATCGTTGTTTTGTTGGAAGCACAGGAAAACAGGAGTGCAGTAAATGTTGACTAAAGCTTTTGTGAGAGCGGTTCGCGGCCGGGTAGAAGATGGAATTCAAGATCATGATGTAAGACAACGGCTTGTAAAACGCCTGAAAACAATGGAAAGGCAAGTAGACAATTCCGCTCGATTGTTAGGGGAAGTGATAAGTATTTTGCAAGAGGGCCATGACTTCACCAAAGATATTCGGGATGAAATTGCGGAATTGATTACTGACCAACAACACATGGACCAAAAAGAACTTGCCCGGATGCACCAAATTGGGTTGATGCTGGATTTGGGGATGAATGATGTTTTGGTGCCATTTACCGAAGATGAGTGGACCAAGATGTTTATGCTTGTTAGTCCGGAAGTGTTTACTTCTGCCTTTAACGCACTCCCCGTAGATAAGCGGGCCGCATTGATGGAGAACGTATTAATTTGACAACAGTCAGGGGACGAGCTAGAATACAAGTACATTTTGGTTTTTCCTTTGCTAGAGAGCTACCGCTTTGGGCCACAGGGCGGTAGCTCTCACTTTTTGACATCTATAAGTAGCATGGTATAATTTTCTTAGTTTTCAGCATAGGGTTTCCCTCCAAGTCCAAGAAGTCGCCTCTAGGCCACGGGGCGACTTCTGCCTTTTCTCTTGACAGCAAAGAACAAGTGTGCTATTATTACAATGTAATATCTGTTGATCAGCAAACAAGCCAAGGTATTTTTATAGCGCATAACTAAAAAAAATATCATAGTAAGACAGAGCGCACGGACGCCACTAGCAGCCGTGCGCTCTTTGTATTTTGGGAGAATTTATGACGGTTTACACCGCTACAACTGTAAACTTGGATCGGGCAGACGACATGCGGGCGCAAGAGGACCGGTCGCGCCGGTATCGGATTCAAATTAGGGAAGATGGCAATTTGGTTAAGCCCTCAGATTGGGCAGATTTGACCGACTCTCAGTGGGGAGATCCGGTCAATTATTTTTTCCCTGTGCCTGATAGGGAATATGCTGAAAGAGCCAAGATTGAGTTTACCGGTAGCCTGGAAGAATATGATGAAGAAAGCAGGCGCGTTATCGTTTCCAGGATTAATCGATTGGCCCGGAAGTATAGCGTTGACCCAATTAGAAATACGGCCAATGAGTTGAGGTTTGATACTTCGGATGAGGGGCACAATATACGTGCTTCCATTACCGGTGAAGTAGTTATGACTGAAGATCCTGTGTCTAACGAAAGTGGTCCGGTAATGCAAATCGCCGCCGCCCGAAGAGCCGTATTGTATCATCCCTGGTTTGGTAAGATGATCCTGGATGATGACTTCTTTGAAAGCATGATTGACAACTGGGAAAGCCGCTTGCTTGGGGTTGACGTTGCTATTGATGCGGAACATCGCAATGGACCGACCGGGGGGATGGCCTTGGCTTGGGTAACCGGAGTTCATATGGAGCGCGATAAATTCATGTTGTCGGTTAAGCCGACGCAAACAGGCGCACCGCTTCTGGGTAATGAGTACCGGTATACCAGTATTGAATTTTTTACCAATTATTTTGAGCGAGAAATCATGGCCTATTACGGTCCTGCTTTGGTCGCATGCGCCGCGACTAATCTCCCCTTTGTGCATCGCAATGATCCTATCCAACCACGATTTCAGGTTTCCCAGTCTGATGTAGGGTTGCCGGTTGCATCTGTAATTGTGAGCGGTAATGGGTATACAACAACGGGTAGCACAACTAACGTGACTATTCAAGACAATAGTCAGGTCGCCGCTAGAGAGGCGGAAGATACTGGCGAGTCAATAGAACCGGGCGAAACTGCCCAAGAAGGAGTTGAACAAATGACTGACCAAGCAACCGAAGTTATGCCGGAAGTTATTCACGCTGAAACCCTGGTCGTCGGTGATCGCGAATTTTCGGCTGATGATGTAAATGCGCTATTGCAGCAGCAAGCGGAATTGGAAAGGCAACGCGAGAAAGATGTCCTGGCATTACTGCAAGCTGAAGTTGATGCCGTGAGAGCCGCCGCTAATGACCGCGGTGTTCCGCCCGTGGCGATCCGCTATGCCTGTTCTTTGATGGCCGCGTTGGGCCGGGAACAAACCGCCACTATCGTTATGGAAGATGGTAGCGAAAAAGAAATGACGACTTTTGAAGCTTTGAAAGCTTTGCTTGAAGCAATCCCGGGCAAAGCTGGAGAAGTAACGCCGCGTGTAATTGAGGGTGAACGCCCCGATGACACCCATAACGGCGAAGAAAATATGACCTTGGAACAAGCTGAAGCCGCCGCCAAAGAAGCCCGCCGGAAATATAAGATCGGCAATTTAGGCGATCAGCAAGTGTCCCTATAAGTAGCATAGGCTATAAAGGAGTAATAATATGCCTCTGTCACCAAGTATTACTAGCTACGAATTTACTAGGGATGACTTTGTATTAAACCCCCATGATGCCATTGTTGCAACGTATACCGCGGATTCGAACTACGTGGCGACTGAAACATTGGTAGATGGATCGACTCCGAAGCTGCTCCGGCAAGGAACGGTTTTGGCGATGAATCCGGCGAACTACAAAGTTGTTCCCAATTATACCGCTTACGGCTTTGCGGCCATCGGTATTTTGTATCAGGACTACAACGCGGACGACGGCGATGATGTTGTGCCGGTTGTGTTGGCCGCAGAAGTCCAAGAAGATGTGCTAGTCGATAATGGCGTTTACGGTACCATTCTGGCCGCGACAAAAACCGCGTTGGCCGGTCGGGTGACCTTCCACGCCAGTAACCGGTTATAAGGCCGGATAGGAGTTTATAGAAAATGGCTAAATACACCATCCCTGCCTTTCTGCGAAATCCGCAAATTTCCGGCATTGTGCGTACCACGGAACTACCTACCACGTATCTGTTTGACAGGTGGTTTCCTTATGACCCGGTTACCGCGGACGAGTTTGAAAGTCTGATTGTTCTCGATCAGGTAGATCTCGCCCCGTTTGTGGCGGTTGACGCCGCTACGCCAACGATGCATGGCGATCTGATGTCCCAATTCAAATGGGAAGTCGCCTATATCCGATACAAGAAAGCCTTTAAGGAGAGTGATTTTCGGGGCTTCTTTGAACCGGGTGTTGGCGATCCTGGTACGCTGGCCTATGCTAATGCACAGGCCGCAGAAGCTAAAATTCGCCGCTATATCGATGCGTTGTCTTTGTCGGTTGATGCCCGGAAAGAGTGGATCTTTACCAATGCGATTGCCGGGGCTATTTCGTACGACGATGATAACGTCCAGTTTGACCTGACTTTTGACGGTGCCTATATGGGTGCTTCGCGGCGCAAAACCCCCTCGACTCTTTGGTCCGCCGCTTCGCCTACCATCGTAGCCGACCTGTCCAACTGGGTTGAAGAGATTTCCGACGAAACCGGCATTGACGATTGGACCATGATGACCACTCCCAAGGTAATTGGCCTGATGGCCCGTGATTCCGGCATTCAACGCTTGTGGCAGAATACCAGTCGTATTCCGGCTCCCCAAGATCCCGGCTCCCTGGATCCGGTAATGGGCACTCAACTACCCGGGGCTTTGTCGTTGCTTAACATCAACGGCTTGATCAAATACACGGCGAAGTATTCTACCCTGAGCCAAACTGCTCTTGGGGCCGCTTCCAGAACTAAGACCCGTTTTATCAACGATAACGATGTTTTCTTGCTCCCGACCAATGAGCCGCTTGGCCGATTCGCTTCGGCTCCGGCGCAACCCAACGAATGGCAACCCGGAAAGTTTGGGTGGACCAAAGAGCAAGTGGATCCGTGGGTCATAGAAGTTGGAGCGGGCGAATATACGTGGATTGATTTTCCGCCGCCCAATCATAATAAGGTTTTGCAAGCGCGAGTGGCCTAATGGCTAACAACGGGGATATCACCCATACTGATATCGAATCGTTTCTTAAGATCGGTTCAGCGTTTCCGACCACATCTAACACAACGCTAACCGAAGATGATGTTGATGCGTTATGTACATCCATAAATAGCGAAGTTAACCTAATCTTAACCGACCTTGGATTTTCGCTTCCGATTACCGCAACCGACTCTATCCAATGGCTTAAGATGGTTAAGCAGCACGGGGCCGGATCGCTAGTCCTGGATGGGTTAGCCTCACAAGCAACAGAGGAAAACAATACCAGAGCACAACGTCTATGGGATCGTTACAGAAGTTGGCTAGACCAACTTATCGAGTCAGGGGGTGATATCCTCGATGCGCCAAAACAAACAGATCCGGTACCAAGTACCCTGCCTGTAGTTTTCGGTCAATATGATGAAGCACATCGCAAGCGATATCTCAGATTTCCGCAACGGGCCAGGGTAGATCACCTGGACAACGAAGAAGAGATAGCAGATAGTGACTTTGCCGGTCAGGTAAGGGGCTTTTAGTGGCGTTTAATAACCCAGAAAGTGTAGCCAGAAATGTCCTTACTATTCATGAAAGCGATTATCCGGCAATCTTGGCAAGTGTGGTTTCTGAATGGGCCGCAACAGAGGATGTCGATCTCGAAGATTTTCATACACGCGTTCTCACGTCGCGGCCGAATGTTTTAGAGGAACATTGGATTTTACCGGCAATGACGGTTGCGGTAATGGATCTAAAACCAACCGCTTCCGAACAGGCGTTTCAACAATACAAGAATTACTATGATCTGGAAATTGCAATAACTTACTTTTTCTCGCATGTGGATGCAAGAACGCTATCATTAATTATTTTAAGACACATGCAAGCAACCTTGCAATTTCTTGGCGAGAATCCAGGTGTTGGTTTAGCCGGTAGGGATGGAGTCCAAATCGAAACGGTGAGGATGACTCCGAGTTATACTGCCACATCTGGTAATGTGTACCGAAAAGGGTTGATGACCCTCTTCGATTTTAGAATGCTACAATATGGGCCTTAACGTAGAGTACAATGTAGAAGATGCTGATGTCAAACATCTTTTGCAATTCTTAAAGGGCCAATGGCTTCTAATTATACACAACGAAATGCATGATTGGGGCCAGGAATTACAAGCACTTGCCCAAAAATTAAGTCCAGAAGATAAGCTTCGTGGGATAGATTCCCGCCGCAGGCCGACAAAGGATAGGTTGGCTTTTTCGTGGGGATTTGATGTGGATACCGGGGGCGGAGCGTCGCGGCTAGAGATATTTTCGTCGGATGAACGCGCTCATTTGATCCTGTTTCCTACATCGGCTAAAGATGACGTGACGCCCCGGGGTGATGATCCGATGTTTTTCTATTTTGAGGATGGCAGGGCTGCTCAAGCTTGGTCGATTAACAAACCTGCTACGCCGGGGCAACCTGTACACTTGTGGGCAATTGAAGAATTTGGGATCGATGCCCACGTTATGACATTGGCTAGGAAATTAGCCAAAGGAGTATTGTAAGATGCCTACTACCGCAGAATTTTGGAACCAAGGTACCGAAGAGGCTAACATCGTTGGTGGGCCAGCACGTATATTGGTTGCGGCCAGGGCTACACAAGCCTATCCTGAGTTAATCAGCGATGTGATTAACCTGAGCACTTATGCGGCGCAATCCGGCTGGACAGACTTGGGACATAGTTCCACACCATTCGCCCAAACTTCGGGTTTTGATACCACGGAATGGGAGTCCCAACAGGCCGGTATCATTAACATCCAGGTTGGAAATTGGAATCGCACCATCACTGTTTCTCTGATGGAAAGCCGAAATGACAAGGTTATGGAAGTTGTTCATGAGGCGGGCGGCCAAACTGCCAACGCGGACGGTGATGATGTCAAATATATGTGGGACAAGAGTGACATTACCGAATGGCGTGTTGTGGCGATCAATTTGGAAGAGGCCGGTACAGCAGGATCCAATATCATTATGGATGTATTTCCGTTCTGTAAACGATCCGGAGCCGATGCCGAAACCGCTTGGGATCGTGGTAATCCGCAGGTGCATTCGCTCGAATTACGTCCGTTCCCAGATTCCGGTGTGCCCAATCAGGCCAATTGGTACCGAATCTCACAACAATAGTAGAAAGGGAGAGTAATGCCTAAACCCAGAGCGGTCAAAAAGGTCTTTGAGCCGGAGCGATATGAAGTAGAATTTGGCGACAAGACGCTTGTGGTAGAACCGCAACCAATGGAAGTTGTTATCGCCTTTTACGAAGCGGTTGAAGAAGAAATCGGATCGTTTAACTCTGCTCTTGAAGTTGATTGGTATGTAGAGGTTGACGGTGAGCGGATAGCCGGTCCATTCGAAGAAGAGGTTGATGCCGTAGACGCGGCGGGCGATCATAAAGATGGAATCGTTGTAAGCGATGTGTCGTTTAAGACGGTGATTGAAAAATTGCTTGCCGCTCCTTACAAGCCATTGGTTGCGGTCATACCCGGGCTAGAAGAAGATGACATCAGACATATGACTTTCCCCCATTTGATGTTTGTGCTGGATCTGGTAATTGAGGTTAATGGCCTTAAGTTCTTCAAGTCATTTGTAAAAAAAACGTGGGGCGATCTGGGGCCGAAGATCATAAGTACATGGATTTCCTCAATCGTCGCGGATTTGAACAGTTTTACCGTGACACAGACGGCAACGAGTGGGGATCAGACATAGATGTAATCATTCGAGAGTTAGTTGGGCCGCCGTATTACCTTCCAATCGAAAAAATACTTACCGAAATGACTTTGCCTCAAGTGCTTTATATGCTATTGGGCAAAAAGGAGCATGAAGCAGCCGATGCGCGCCAATTCTTCACCCTCACTATGGCGGCCATCGGCTCTTGTTTTGGTAAGGATGGTGAAAGATTGGCAAATAAGATACTCGATTCGCTTGATGGGCCGCCTGTTCCGATAGATGAGCTTATCAGAGATATGCCGCGCGAACAAGCGTTGATTATGTTTGGGGCAGCAAGGTTGGCGGAACTGGAAAATGGACAAGAAACGAATTCTGATTGAGATCCTAACCAAATTTACTGACAGTGGAGTCAGGGCCGCCCGTGCTTCAGTTGAAACACTGAATGCCGAAATGAAAGCTATGCAAAAGCAGCTTAATGCGGCGGTTAGGGCTGAAACCAACATCCCCAAAGTTCAACAAAGGCTAGATAAAGCTGTTACCCAAGAATTAAAGCAGCAAATTTCCGACCGCAGACGGTTGATTAGTCTTAGCAATCAACTTACCAAAGCGTTATCCAGAGAAGCCGCGGCCGCAACCAAAGCAAGCCTATCATTCAAGAGTTTTCGGGGTGCGCTTAGGGGTACCGGCCAACAGCTAAAAGGCCTTCTGGGGAAATTGGGCGGGGTTACTTCTGCTTTTCGAGCACTCACTCTACAAAACACCCTGGTTGGTAGGGTTACGTTTGGTTTTCTGACTGTCCAATTTTGGCGTGCTATTGGTGATGCTATAGGGTTTGCTACTAACGCTATTGTCAAAGGCAACGCGGCCATGCAATCGGCCATTGGGACATTTACCGCCCTTAGTGGTGGCAATCGGGCTTCTGCGGATAAATTTATAGCCATTCTAAAAAATCTGTCTGTAGAAACCGGTGTAGCTTTTGATACATTACTGGAAAATGCTAGACGTTTGCCGTCAAAGGTTGGGCAAAACTTTCAGGATTTTACCAAGCTAACCAAAGCCGCAATTGCTATCGGCATGATCGATCCGGCTCAGGGGGCTGAAGGTGCCTTCTTTGCTCTCACGAATGCCTTGGAAGGTGGAGCACAAGGGCTTAGATCCCTGATTCAAAGGTTTGAAATTGGGACGGTCAAGGATTTTAATGAGGAATTAGACAAAACCGGCAATGTGGTAGATGCCCTTTTGGGGTTGTTGGCTAGATCGAATATCGAAGTAGATGCTTTTATTAAAGCGCAACGCAACACATGGCCTGTAGTCGTAATGGGTCTGCAAACGATGCTCAAAGAGTTTTTGCGAGTATCTACATCCCCATTTTTCAATCGAATGACCGAAGATTTGGCTCGCTTGAGAGATTGGTTACAGGATAACGCGGCCGCGGTAGAGGCGTTGGCGCAAGTAATAGGCGACAAGCTAATGGTTGCCTATGAACTTTTCTTGTCATTTATCCGGGAACTAACAGGGGGAAAGGAAATAACCGCGGCTTCATTGTTTAATGGCGTTGTCAATGCGATTAATGGCTTCGTAGACTTTTTGCATAACGCTTTTGTAGCTATTGCTAACCTGATAGCCAACATTGCAAATCTAATTAGCATGTTGTTTGGTGGGCCACGGGTAGTAGAACAAGTCAAACAAGATGCAAGGACGGTGACTGATGAAGTTACGGCCGCGGCCAAAGAAACCAGTAAAGCGGTCGAAGAAACGGTTGAATCCGCCGCCGAAGCAGCCCAAGAAATCCCGGAAAAAATAGTCAAACCTCTTGGGAGTGTGGTTTCTAGCCTTAAGGCTATTGGCGATATCGGCAAGCGCACAACAGAACAGATGGTAGCAGGGATTATAGAGGGGCTAAATACCGAAACCTTGGAAGCTGCTACCCAAGCTATTTTGAGTAACGTAATTAATCTGGAAGCACAGGAGAAACGGCAAGAGGAATCCATTGATAAGTTGGAAGACTGGGTAAATGAAGCCGCGGCCGAAGTGGACGCTGCTAAAGATCGATTAAAGCTGTTCGATCTGGCAACTGAGGACATCCCAGAGCGATTCACCCGGGCGCGTCGTCGCCAACTTGAATTAGAGATATTAAGGGCAGAGCAGGAAGAAAAGCGGCGCAAGGCCGCCTTAGATGCGGCAAAAGAGCAACTTAAAATCACAAAAGAACAACTGGCCGCCCAAGAAAAAGTATTAGCTTTACTCGAACAGGCTCTAAAAGAGCAGGAAAAGGCCGGTCAGGGGGTGTTTACCGGTTTTAAGGATACGGACATCGATACAACCGGCTTTGCAGAAGAGGTTGATCGATTAAAAGATATTTTCTCAGACAGACTCCAGCCTACGTTTGATAATATTCGAGACTTATTCCGGGATATGGCCGATTTCGTGAGAGGTTTTGTTGGGGCCGATCCTGCGGGGCAAATTGAAGGAATGTGGGCCGCGGGCAAGAAACTACGTGAAGCAATTGCCGGGATCGCGGGTGGCTTGGGAGATCTGATTAATAAGGTTGATTCCATTTTCGCCGGGTTTAGTGATGGATGGGCTAATCTTGATCCCAGTATGCGAAAATTCCTGCTTGTCCTTTTGGGGATTGGGGCACTTAAGAACGCCGGATTGATTACTGCGGCCATCAGACTTGTTTGGTCATTTGGGGGATTATTGGCTAATTCCGCGACGGTCGGGCTTAAGCTATTGGCCGCTCTTACCGGAGTAAGCGCGCTAACATTGGGCGCGCTAGCCGTTTCTATAGTGGTATTGGCAACTCTTATTTGGAAGGGTCGAGAGGAATTATCCAAGTGGATTACCGGCCAACGCCCGTTAGAACTACAAGTTGTGCTCATTACCAAAGGGATCGAAGCGATTAACAAATTGCTTGATTTTGTTGGGTCTGACAAGCAACTTGATGTTGGGGCAATAACTAAGCCATTTGCCGATCAAATTCAACAGATCAAGGATGAGGTTGCCCAAGATGAAGGGATCGTCCCATCACTTTTGAAGTGGTTAAGCGGGGTTAGGTTGGCGCAATTGGCCGGTAAGTTCTACTCCGCAATGCGCGACAATATGAAAAAACCCATCGTTGACGTGGCTCAGGAAACAAGCGATGAAGTTGTTGGGAATTCGATTATCCCGGACATGCTATCAATGGTAGCTCAGGCTATCATCGATTCTACCCCCAGAATCAAGGGGGCTATGATCGCCATGAGAGTTTCGATCATGATGGAAATGAACGCCTTCCGAGATGAATGGCTTTCCGATTGGGATGAAATGGCCGCGGCCGTCCGCAATACTATGGATATGACTGATGAAGCCAGGGAAGAGAGCGGGCGAAGAACATCTAGCGCGGTACCCAAATCGGTTACGGAACGATTCAGGGAAGCCGCCCGGGAAAGCGACTCCAGTGTCAATATCAGAATGGACGCTAACGAAACTCGCCGGTTTATGGAAGAGGGTTTTTACGAAAGATTAGCCGAATTTGGTCGGACGACTAGGGGGCGATAAAAATGCCTGATGATCTTGGGTATGATTGGGGCTTAAAGATCGGTACTACAAAATTCAATATGTTGCCCTTCAGGGTCACCCCCCATGTAGAGTTTCGGCCAGGGACAGAGCGGAAAAGAGATGCATGCGGGGGCAGCGTATGGACAGGACCGGCCAAGTGTGTTTTGACGTGGCCGGAGATGGAATTGGAAGGGGAACAGTTTTATCAGCTTCAAAGCATAGTTGGTAATAATCCCAGTGCGCGGGTATATATGGATATTCCTACGCAAACATTGAACACAACTACCTACCAACCAATTGTGTCTGCCTATACTGGCATACTTCAATGGCCGGATGAAGGGGTGATGATGACCCATTTCTATCGTTGGGAAATGCCGGAAGTTGAAGTAACGAATCTGAGTCCAATCTAATGACAAGATACAATCCGCACAACGATTTGGTTTATGACGCGGCAAGTGGCGATGGTACCTATCTTAAACCACTTGTTCCAAAAGTTGGGGTTAATAATTTGCCTCTTGACGCGTTTCAAAGAGTGAGAATTTCTAATTCTATTAATCGCTTTGATGCTCAATTTACATATAACTTGCAACCGCTTCTATATCAGCCGATCACCGCGGAAAGCGGTGCAACCATTACCCATGATGCAACCAATCGTTGCGCCCTGATGACATTTAGTAGCACTCCCACGGGCGGCCAAGCTTATATGCAAAGCTATCGCTGGACACATTACCAACCGGGTAACAGTCACTTGATTTTCGCAACCTTTAATTTTAGAGAACACGTGACCGGGGTAACCAAGTTTGTTGGTTATGGCGATCTGAGTAACAACGGAGTTCATTTCATTAGTGACGGCGAAGGGTTTGCATGGCGAATTTTGAGCAATACCGACAACGGAGATCAAACAATTGAGCAAGCTAATTGGAATATAGATCCCCTGGATGGTACCGGAAGAAGCGGGTTTAGCCTAAATATTCAAGCAACCCATATTGCCGTTATTGATTTTCAAGCCCTTTATGTTGGTCGGGTAAGAGTTGGTTTTGATATAGATGGTGAAGTCGTATGGTGCCACGAATTCGACCATGCGAATCGGGCTAATTATCCCTATATCCAAACCGCTACATTACCTGTTATCTGTGGCATGACCTGTACGTCAACAGTCAGCACAACAATGCTGTTTATTTGCTCTACGGTTAGATCAGAAGGATCGTCACTGGAAGAAGAAGGGTTTGGGTTTTCGGTTGAGGGAACGGCTACGGCGGCAAGCGGGGCGCGTACTCATGTTTTAAGCATTAGGCCAAAAACAACTTTCAATAGTATTGCTAATCGCTCTTTATTTATTTTGCAAGAGATAGATGTATTGGTAATTGGCAACAATCCGGTATTATGGGAATTGTGTATAGGGCAGGCGATTAGCGGTACCACTACCTATAACAACGTTAATGCAACTTACTCTGCTTTTGAATACAACACCGCGGGAACTATTAGCGGTTCTCCTTCTGTCGTGTTATCCAATGGGTATACGGCGGCCACCAATCAATCAAAGGGGGTAGCCAATGCGCAAATTTCAAATCAATATCCCATTACTTTAGACGCGGCCGGGGCGGTAAGATCCTTGGGTACCCTGAGTTTGATAGCAACCGGTATTGGGGCGGATTCAGTCATGAGAGCATCATTAAGCTGGAGAGAAATTAGATAATGCCAGTAGTATCAGCCGGTGACCTAACAACTATACGTAGCAAGCGGCAATGGGGTAAACTTGGCTTGCTTGTTTTTCGTCCTGAAATTATTGCTACCGGCCAATCCGCCGTTGCTACCGGTTCGCGTAGCTTTTCTTTGGGTAGTTATTCGGCCACGGAAACACCCCAACAATATTACACTGTAATAGCCGGATCGTCAGCCGGGAATGATGATGGCGGTAAAACCCGGCTCAAGTCGATTACTGGCGGCGGAGCCATGGAAGTTGCTCCCAACAATATTGACTGGACTACCTATCCATATGTAAGCATTCTCAGGGAAATTTTACCGTGGTCGATTTTACCGGATCTGGGTAACGATCTGATGGATTGGGACATCCCCTACAACGGCAACCAAACAAGCTTCCCCCCTATTGCCAGGATTGGGCCGCCCCCTTTTGCGATGGTAGGAGAAACGGTTAAGTTTTTCTCAGATAGTGAGGCAATCACCGGTTCAATTAGCTCTCATAGCTGGACATTTCCAGGGGGATCCCCATCTAGTTCATCAAGTGCTGGCACAGAAGGAAGCCCCATAGAAGTGACTTTTGCCACGGCCACGGGCCATGTTCCAAAGTATGTAAAGTACACGGTTACGGCCAGCAATGGTAAAAGCCACACTCGTTATAATCCAATTTGGATTTTAGATGAGTTTGATGATGCCTATTGCCAGCTTGAGATAGATAGTTGTAGTGGGTCAGAAAGCGGGGGCGGTTGGGATGCCAAGTTTACCGTTCATGGCGATGCAACCACATCTGAGTTTCCTCAAGATTGCATGGTGATGGTAATTGCGGAAGACTATTACGACGACAACAAAACATCGGTTGGGGGCAATTGGGCCTACCGCGAAAATGTGGTTTATATCGGCTGGATTACCAATGGAACGGTTTTCAAAAACGCCGATACAGGCAGCGTGTCATTTGAAACAAAAGGGCCAATACCCATAGCGAAGGATCTGCTTTCATGGCCTGCCAATCTTGAATATAAATCAAGTCCCAGTCAGTGGAATCACATTGCCGGGATGACTTGTGATCGAGCCGCTTTACACATTGTTAAAGAGCGATCAACGCTTGATCATATCGTTGACATCAATCTGACCGGCAATACCAAGCTTTTGCGTTATGTAGACATCCCGGAAACTGACTTGTCTACCCAGTTAGATGACTATTGTCTATCTGCTATTGGGGCCAGGGCCATAAGTGATCGCCAGGGCCAAATATATTTTAGCCGGGATCCCAATAAGCGGCCTCTTGGAGAGCGATCCAGTATTCCAACAACGATGGATATCGAGTTAGCCGATATTAGGAGTGACCCGGGGGCCAACTATGAAGAAGAGATTCAATATCCAAGGGTGGCACAGGTTGATTTTATTGGCTTCAATTATGATGGCAATGATGCTTCTCCCCTGTATTCGTTGGCTCCACAGTACCAGTTTGAGCATGGTAAAGTAGAAAAGGTGGATGGGGTATTATGTGATGACCAGACAGAAGCTAATGTTTTGTCTGGTATGTACTTGGCCGATTTCAATAACTTATGGACAAACATCAAATTCCCGATGTGGAACATGCGGGTTTTTGATATCGTGCCCGAAGAGTATGCTACTCATTCGTTGGTAGCAACGGATACTAAGCGGGGGATAGTCTGGGATAGTCAAAAGCTGATTTGCCGGGAAGCATCGGTTGAATATGACCCGGAAACTTATGAACTATATTACAATGTCACCTTCGAGAAGGATTCGTTTGGGCCGCCAGGGGTTGGGGGCGGATATTACACCCCATCTGCGGTGCCGAGTTCGGTGCCGGATCCGCCAGGGGAAGCATTAGCAGCTTGGGGAAGTTGGTATATACGCAAGAAAGGCGACAACGCATGGACCGACCGCTCAACTCAAGATGACGACTCGTTTATACACGGTTGCGTAGATCCATGGTGGTTTGTGCCAACCAAAGCTAACAGTCTCAACCCGGATAAGTCATGGATTTACGGTGTGGGGGCTGGTGGAATATTCAAGCGATCACTCAACGGGGGTCAAAGTTGGTCAGATGTTACGGTAGATGCTCCGCCCAATACATGGAGTGACGCTACTGCACCCACGGCTACGAATATTGATTTAGTTTGGGTTATTGGTGACATCTACCAGATTAATCGTTTTTATGTGTTGGGGAGATACCAGGGTGACGGTGACGCTTACCGGGGTTGGGTTGGGATAACCGATGATAATTTCAACAATACAACGTGGTATGCCCTGTATGATGGGGTGACGTTAGTTGACGAAGTTAGACCTTTGGGCGCGGCCGTCAATGAGACAAATCTGCTCATTACTACCTGGGAAGATGATGGCGTAAATACCGAAATTCGCATGCAAGTCTGGAGTCCTTCGGAAAAAACCTATCAGGGTGATTGGGTATTGGGGGCGGCGAGTACCGGCGACATTCCGGCCACATTGACAGCATACCCATTTACGGTAATCGACGCTAATGAGACTTGGTATGTTTACGGTAGAATGAGTAGCCCGACAACATTATCGGGAACACAACACGTAATTAAATACGCTGATGGTACCTGGACATCGGTAGAATCGACCTGGGGGAGTAGCGTTTGTAATACTTTTCATGCATCCAAAGCAGATGATCAAGGAAGGCGGAATCTTTATGCGGTTAGATCGTAGGGGTCAAAGCATGGTAGAGATGGCAATCCTATCACCCTTGCTTATTTTTATGTTGATTGGCTTGTTTGAGGTTGGTTACTACATCAGACATTGGATTACTTTGGAGAACTATACCAGGGAAATAGCCAGATATGCTACCAGATCTGATGTACTGGATTTCTATGGGGCTACGGTTGAACAAATTGGCTATGATCGAGTGATCGAACATGCCGAAGGGATCGGTCATCAACTACCCAGTGATGTCGGGATTGTTATTTCGCTATATGATATCCCCGGCCAATACTCTTGTGATCCGGCTGAAAGGGAAGAACCGGAAGAGGGGAGTACCGATTTGTGGCCGAATTGTAATTGCACTTTGGCGATACTCAATCCATACACGGTTTCCCTATCCAGGTCGCCGGAGTTGGAGCCATGGCTTAGATATCGGACAGATCCAGAATTAGTATCGGCTATAGATGATCTGGTAATGGTACAAAAACTTACTTTGCAAAACCGTAAATTTAATTGTGAGTTAGGAAAACAGAATCCGTACATTGGCACAAGTGATAATCGAGTTGTGGCGGTTGAGGTTTTTGCCAATCATAATCAACTATTTGGTTTTCCGTTTATCGCCAATCCGTATACAGATCCGTTGCCGATTCGTGCTCAGGCAATCATGCGGCAAACAAGGAATAGGGAATAATGGCTACTTGGTCATTAAAACAAACAGGGCTTAACGATTCGTCTACTACCGGCAAAACGATTTCGATTTTGGAAACCGGGGGCGTAAAAAAAGCCTACATTTATAACAATAATGGGCATGTATTGGAATACAACGCCGCAACAGATTCTTTGGTTGCCATTTCTGATGCAACAAGTTGGGGCGGAGATACCATGCCTACCGCAATCGCAAACAGGCCGGGGCCGGTTGTTTTTGGTGGTGAGGTTTACGCATATGTTCACGATGCGGGGGCGGTTAATGATGGGGTTTGGAAATGGGATGGAACGGACGTAAGTGGATGGACAAGGGTTTTTGATGCCGCGGGTACTGTTTACACATTCTTTTCACGAAGCGAAAATCATTTATTGCTTGCTGTTTACCCCGACGCTGGTAGCACTCAAAAGTATAGCACAGATGGATCAAGTTGGTCAGATGCGAATACTAGCGATGATTCTCCGGCCGCGTTGGGATTCAGCTATACCGCCGCTTCTTTTTATTCCGGCGATCATTCTCTTGGAGCATTCTTGAAAGATCGCTCAACTGATGGGGGGGCACCTGCGGGGTCGATTATAGTCAGATTGTTCAAATGGAGTGAAGCTAACCTTAAGTGGGAGATCATAAATTCCGGAGATGATGCAACCGGGGTGAAAACCGGTGATTACTGGGTAGCCGATATTTATACAATAGGTACTTATTATTGGAGAAAAATCGCACTTGAGTATGAATTTTCTTCTAATTTGTCTTCCTGGACAACCCCTACTACTTTGCCGGAAGATGTTGATCCAGCCGATTGTAGCGGGTTGAGTGCGGTTACTGTTTCTGCGGGGGGATATGATGACTTAGTTGACGACAATTCGCTCTATTTGCTTGAAGATGGTGTTGATTGGAGCACTCCGGAAGAATTAGTATCAGTTGGCGCAAATCATTTGGTAAAATCGGTATTTATGTTTTCTGGGGATGGTACCGCTTTTGCTATTATTAGATCTGATGATGGAGTAGAGATATGGGGGCGTAGCGCGGCTTTTGTCGTCACGGTTGCTGCTACATTCTACCATGGCATAGACGAATTGATTTCGAAAGCAACGCTGGCCGTAACCGAACCGGGGCCGCATGGCATGGCCGTCAACACTCAAGGGGAAGTTGTAATTGGCTCCGGCGAAGCCGGGGCTACGATGTCAGAGAAACTTACTAATGCTGATGACTATGCCACAACGGAAGATTACACAAACGGACTCGATATAACCGAAGGGCTTAACGTGGTAAGGTACATCTAATGGGCGCAAGAGAAGATGCCGCCAGAGCATGGCGAGAAATTTGGGATAACTTACAAGAGAAGATTGAAATAAAGCGGGGTATCCTGGGTAATGGGGCCGGTGTAGTTAGGGTGCCAAATCGCCCGGACTTGTGCTATATGCGCCTTAATGCCAAATCTCAGGTGGTTTGGCAGGTCATTAATGACGAAGTTGCTGACGTTGATGGCCTGATGGTGCTGGCAGAAAAGAGGCCAGATTCGAAGTATTGGCAGATCGTAGACATCGACAAAGATGCCTATATTTCGATGGGTACCGGCTTTTCCGGAGTCAAATATAAGCCAACTCACCATGAAGAACACGAATGGCCGGACTATACCCCCGGGCCTGATGCGGTAAATGTCTACAAGCGCGCTTTGGTCGACCTGAGAACGGATTATACCACCCCTTATGGTTTAAACGTAATGGTCAGGCCAACTATCTACACTTACGACAATCAGGAGAAGCGGTATTTGGGTACAAGCTATTTGCCGTTGTCTTCATATGTACCAGGGTCGGGGAAACGACTGGTACTAACCTACCTGGATACAAGAGACAACTTGGTTTATGCCCTTCCAGGTCCAGTAACAGCATACAACATATTGTCGACTCCCGAAACCCCCTTCATCCCCCCATACTCAAAAGTTAGCGCGGTAGTGGAGTTACACGAAGGACAATCCGAAATTAAAGAAGCAGATATAGAGGATGTCCGGGATTGGTTTAACACAACTCCTATCAGGACTCAAACCAGGGCGCAACGATCCCCCTTAGTTACAGATGACAGAGATTTCGGATATGAGGCGGGAGCGGTTTGGGTTTATTATCCAGGAGCTAATGCTTACATATCGGTAGATGATACGCCGGGGGCGGCGGTTTGGAAAGACATAGTTTCTGGGAGCGGATCTGGGGGTTGGCCTTATACTGTTCTTAATGAGAGTACGGGAACAACTTACGATACTTTAACTTCGGCTGAAGCAGCAGCTAGTACCGGCGAAGTGCTTCGATTGGGGGATGTCTCGTTAGCAGAAGCGGTGACGGTAGACGCCGACATAACTATAAAAGGTATCTCAGATGAAGCGTCAATTATTACCCGGAAATTAACCGTTACAAACGGCGGTAATTTAGCCGATTTGAGAATTGACAATACTACCGATACTGAAGCATTGGAGTTTAATACGATTGATGATAGCGTCAATCGAAACTGCTATTTCTCAACGGTCGGTGTAGCTGATGGGGTTGGCGTTTATATTAATGGCACGTTTAGCGTTTTCTTTTATGATTGCCAGATGTTAGCTACTACCGGTTCGGGCAATCGGTATGGGTTAAGATTAAATGGTGGTAGCGCGGCCGTATTTGGCGGGCGAATGAGCGGGGCTAGTGCTGACCTTAGAGTAGAAAATAGTGCAATTGTTCGATTATACAACATGCCGATTTTGGCAAATAATAATCTATCTATCGTTAGCGGAACAGTAAAAGGATTCTTTCAAAGCGGATTGGGAGATACTTATTATATTGACACAGACATAAGCACGACTCCTTTCAAGTTTGAAAGTGCTGCTTTTCCGGCTGATGGTTTTGCAATGATTGGTAGTGAGGTATATGCCACTATCGCCGCGGCAATTACCGCAGCAAGTACCGGCGATATTATCAAATTGGGGGCAGGTACATTTACAGAAGCCATAGATATTGATGAAAGCGTAACAATTGTCGGCTTAGGGCCGGACAGGACGAAGATTACTTCTAGCGGGGCTGACCACACTGTAGCCGTGTTAGCAAATGATGTTACGATTGAGGGAGTCGAAATTGAGAATACCGGAACAACATCTAACGTAGCTGCTTTAACTCTTGGCGGCTCTTCATCGACCGGAGCAACAATTAGAAATTGTCGGATAACCAGAAGTGGGGCAGCTACAACATCTTGGGGAATGTATGTTGGTTATACTGGTCACGTTGTTGAGTATACCGAAATAGCTGCTTCGGGGGGAACAACGACTCATGCCGTAAGAAATGATACGGCGGCCTGCAGCATTACTTTTAGGAACTGTACGATAGATGGTACAGATAGAGATGTGATAGGGGCTATAGACGCTTCTACCATTACCTTGCGAGATACGGAATGTGGAACAGGGGGAGTTGAGGTACTTGGTAATTCATCGATTTTAAACATAAATGGTGGTAGGGTTGCTGGCGGAGTTACGGTTACTTCTGGAAGCCCGACGATAAATCTAAGAGAAATTCCAACCTTGACCGGAACTATTTCAACTACGGCAACGGGGTTTTACCGGGATAGTTCTGGAAATATTCAGGGTTATGGTGATGTAGACATCCTGCCATATGGGGATGCTTATGGTCTATGGTTTAGAAAAGTTGATTTCGGCCTTTCGTCAATTGATGAGCATTGGCACCAGGGTAGTGACGAATTAACATGGACAGGTTGGGCGGCTTATACCGGATACAACACCCCATCTACGGTTAGCCAAGCAAATTCAAAGCTAATTGCGGGTCATAGTAGCTCGTCACGGTTTTTCTATTATCGCTCCTATGCCAACGCTGATACAACTCTTGTTTGTTCTGCACTCACGTCATTGGCGAGTGAATGTGGGTTGATGGTTGACGATGGAGTAAATGCAGGAGATGGAGAAGGTGCTAATAACTTTATAAGGTTTTATGTTATCTGGTCTAGCGCAACCAGTAATGCCACGCTTGCCAGTGATTATAGGACCGGGGGTGGTGGCGTGACGAATGCGACTTATCTTTCGTTTCCCCCACAAGATTTTATTAGTTTTGCCTTAAGATATGGCAATGGTACACGCTGGTCAAATTGGGGGGCTGTACTACGAATTGCAGGAGATGGGGGGGTAGTGAATAGTATTGTTATCCCGGTATCTGGTTTAAGCTGGACTCCTGCCCGACACGGGCTTTATGGAAGGAATACTGTAGGTGGTCGCTTGGTGGCATGGGATTGGTTTATAGAATAATGACAGACTTTAGATATAAAAACATAACTATTAGAAACGCTGCTAATACCGAAGAAGCATACGAAAAAGCAGCAACCGCTTTTCTCCGTATAGAATTGGGCCAAGAGCCGACTCAGCAAGAAGTCGATACTTTGGTAGCCGATATATCAGATACCGAAACTAAGATGAGTCAGTTTTCTACTTTCGTTAACCAAGCTGATACCGAAGTTGCTTGGTTAGAAACAAACATCCCTAACATTGATACAATGGATGCTACTCAAGTTAGGGCGGTTGTTAAAAGATTGGCTCAAGAAAATTTAGAGATTATTAAAGCTTTAAGGTACATTGCTAAACGTGTTTAAGATATTTTATCCGGACGGAAAAGAATACGATAGCCAAATCGATGAAGGACCGCCCCCGGCCAGGGGAGTACAGATAATTTTGCAGACACACCCCCAAATTGGCCCTTATATGCAACATCGGGGAGATTACTATATTTTCGATAACGGGTATTGGAGAGGGTGTGATATTTCCGGACTTAAGGATTTTTTGTTCGACAATGGTATCGTTAAGTTCGGGGATGTTTTTCATGAAATCCTGGTAAACAACACATGGCATAGGTGTGATATTTTTGGATTATTGGAGCGAATTCTTCAGACAGGATTGGTCCTGTTTGGGTTAACTATATCCAATGAAGAGTACCAATCTATCTATCAAAAAGCCAAGATCGAGCGGGATAGCTGGAAATGACAAATCCAGTATACGACCAAGACAGATTTGCCAGAGTTTTTGATGATGGTGATTTAACAGGCTCAACATTGGGTACGGTCAATGCTGACTGGTCACAAGATGTTGACACAATATTTAGAATCCGGTTTCTAGTCCAGGAATCTAATAATAAAGCGACTAATAATGCCGATTTTCGATTGCGTTTTAATCATGGGGGAGCAGGATATATTGAAGTTGGATCTGCTACCGCGGTACAATATGCCTCAAGTGCGGAAACATCCTGGACATTAACCGATGGCGATGCTATTTCTACTGCTAGGCTTGGCGGCGGATCCATAAGTGGCGGCGAGTATGACGAAAATAACTCGTTTACTAATTTGGATTTTGGCGGTAATGATCAGGTTGAAATTGAATTCTGTCTTACCATTGATAGTGCTTCGGTTAGCAACAATGATACGATTCTTTTCCAGGTTTATGAAGATGCGACAAATCCCCTCGATACATACACAAACACACCTACCGTCACAGTAGTAGTCGCCGCCCCGGACGCGCTTACCGCCAGTGAAATAACGTTAGGTACCCCGAACTTTGAAACCCCAACGTTGACTCATATTCATGATTTAACTGCGGTTGAGCTAACGTCGGGTGCGCCTGAGTTTGAAACCCCAACCATCGGGCAGAAGCATGCCCTTACCGCGACTGAAATAACATTAGGGGCACCTGAATTTGCAATCCCTACTGTAGCAGAAGCTACCCCGGGCGACGTAAAAGTTAGAGTTGTGCAGGCAGCAGCAAATACAGGCGGCGGTGACCAAAGCTTTACAGATTCCGGATTTGGGACTCCTAAAGCGGCCTTACTTTTCGTTAGTAAAGGTACAACTAATGGTACCGCGGCGGATCATGCTATTTTATCAGTAGGGGCTACCGATGGCACAAATCAAATTGTAGTGGGGGCTAGATCCGCTCACGGGGTTAGCACGTCAGACGCGGATAGGCGGGGCGCAACTGACGAAGTTATAATGATGCTCGACAACACGGCTACTACTGTTGAGTGTGAAGCAAACTTCAAGCAGTGGGTGACGGATGGTATTCAAATTACTTGGGGGTCAAATCCCGATTCTGCCTACTTGGTTACGGTTGTTCTTATCGGGGGCAGCGATGTCACCGCTAAGGTTGGTACATTAACGGCTAGCGGGGATGGAGTAGGAAATGATATAAATATTAGCGATACTCCAAACGTATTGTTCTACCTGGGTAATGGTACTGCCCTAAACGATACTACTGGGACATCTGCTCCATTCAATTATGGTTTTGCCTCAGACGTTATTGCAAACCGGGCCGCTTCAATGGTTACCTCAAATGGGGAAACTGGTACAACTCAGACCGAAGCGATTATGTATGATACCCGGTCTTCCTTAAACCAGACATCCTCTAATGGGGCATTAAATAGAGGTTTTGAAACAACCAATTTCTACACCAATCCCCCGGATTCGATTGATGGAATTGAAGTAACCTTAAGGGCTGGTGCTGGTTCGGCTGATTTAATTTCCGGTTATCTGTCCTTAAGTTTCAACGGCAATGCCAATTATGCGATTGGGACATACCAAACCCCAAGCTCTACCGGAAGTGATTCGTACAATGGCTTGAGTTTTACTCCGCAGTTTGTGATGTTTATTGCCAATCCGATTACTACGGCGTCTGTAAATTCCAATGACAGCAATCAACCTGGGGCGATTGGTTTTGTCTTTGTTGATGCTGATGATAATGTTTTTTCAGTAGGTGTGGCAGATGAGGATGGAGTTAGTTTAGGAACAACTAATACCCAATCCAGAACCGATAATGCAATTAGTTTTGCCGAAGATGACGGAACAATCAGCCATGATGCTACGCTAACCTCATTAGATAATGACGGCTGGACGTTTAGTTATTCTACCGCCAGCACGGTTTTCAATTGGCCGTTTTTGGCGATTGAATCGGTGGCCGGGGGTGGAACTGACGCCTTAACCTCCGTTGAGCTAACGTCCGGCGCGCCTGAGTTTGAAAACCCAACGTTAACCCATATCCACAATTTAACTGCGGTTGAACTGACATCCGGTGCTCCGGAGTTTGAAACCCCAACCATCGGGCAAGAACATGCGCTCACCGC